>Ga0116191_1001016_pt1 | contig 23375 bp, 13 predicted proteins | sample AD_UKC111_MetaG_FD_89897 | JGI IMG/M metagenome (GOLD analysis project Ga0116191, IMG submission 89897) | Active sludge microbial communities of municipal wastewater-treating anaerobic digesters from Hong Kong - AD_UKC111_MetaG | ecosystem: Engineered > Bioreactor > Anaerobic > Digestate... | reverse complement strand
CCACGCAACAAGGATAAAACTATTTCAGCCTTGATTTTCGATGTAAAATTCTTCCTCTTTTCCATAGCAGTTGTAAAAATAACTTTTATTTTTTACTGCTCGGTTTTTTTGAGGGCTAATATATAGGAAGAAAACTACTTCGTTTTCCTCCTACTCGATTTATTATGAAAGTGATTTGAAGTACTGGTAAAGGTCGGCCCCGCTTGGGAGATTCAATTTTCTTCTTAGCCTGTTTTTTTTTGTCTGTACCGAACGATGAGTCATAAATAGATATTTCGCTATCTCTTTTGAGGGGAAATTAAGAAATATCATGGCGCTCAGCTGCAATTCCGATTCAGTCATGTCGGGATGTCGAGTGAGGAGGTTATGAGTGAATTTCGGATAGATATTCTTGAACCGGAGAAGAAAGGAGGAGTCGTTCTTTCTAGCCAGTTCGATGATTTCTTCCACTGTATTGTTCAGTTTTTGTTTCAACTCTAAAACTTCGGATTCCTTCTTCTTCCTTTCTTTTACCGATTGCCTGTGAACAGTGTCAGTAACCGATAAGAGAGTGATAAAAATAACTATTGCCAGCAAAACAAATTTGTAATTTTTTTTGAGTAACAATTGCTTCTCCTCCCGCAAAAGGATTGCAAGTGCTTCCTCTGTTGCTCTAATTCTTGACGCGGAATGTTCTGCTTCAATATCAAGGTATTTCTCGAGATATAATCTGGCGGAGTCTTTCATACCCTGCCCAGAATAAACATCTGATATTTTTTTGTATAAAGGTGGGAGTTCGTTTTTTACATTGGTTCTCTTTATATTCTCTAATCCTTGTTTGTAAAAGATGAGTGCAGAGTCGCTGTTCTCTTTTTGCATATACATGTCACCCCATTGGGTATAGAGCCATGAGGAGTAGGAATAGTTGTATTTTGAGATGAGCGAAAGAGTCTTATTGAAGTAATACATGGCAGTATCAAATTGATGTTGGGCTGTGTAGTGTTGAGCATAGAGACTGTAAAGGTTAATCTTGTTTCTGAATGTGTGGCTTTCATCCGTTGTTGCCAGTAGTTGTTCATTTTTTTTTAGGTAGTAGAGCGATGAATCCGGAATCCCCTTTATTATGTTGTATGCAATGCTCAGGTTCTCGTAAGCCAGACTGGTAAAACGCTCCCTCTCTTTTTTATCTTTTACTCTGATGGCATATTCGTGTGCTTTCCGGAATTCGAGGAACGACGTCTTGCTCAATCCTAACAGATAATACACTTGGCCTTTTAACCTGCTTATCTCTGACAGCATGATAAAATCGTTCTTACTGTATTTCTCCTGCTCCGAGAGCGACAGGTATTCTATCGATTTTTCATATTCTCCCAAATAATTAAAAATCTGTCCAATATGAAAACAGGAAATGGCTATCCCTTTGGAATAATGTGCCTTCCTGCTTATAGACAGTGCCCTGGTAGCCGGCTTAAGTGCTTCAGAAGGTTTTACGTTGCCCAATTCCGTAGAAACGACAGACAGCAGACTGTCTACTTCTTTTATTTTAGTAGAATAGGTAGGCCGTGCTTTTAAATCGGCTGTGAATAATAACAGAAAACAAAAGAACAGAGGATGCCTCATAGAGTAGTGTCTAGGTGTAATAGAACTGTGTTCAAATTCTTACATTTGTATTAAACTGAATGAGTAAAGCACAAGTTCACTTGTAAACTTGTGCCATAGCGAGTAAATGATTTGCCTTGATGAAACCATATACAGCAGGAGATAATTATCCTGTTGATTGCAAAAGTAGTACTATTGGATGTCATTCCAAAATTTAATTTTAGCCCCTTTTTTGTATTTGTCGATAATTTTGAATTTTAACTCCCAAGAAAGAGAAGAAACTTTTTTGTTTTTGGAAAATCTTTTATAATATATTTGTCCGTTTTTTTTAAATATTAATCCGTTGATATCTAGTTGTGTTAAAAGAACTGTTTTGTTTTTTGATGTATACGTTGTATCTATGATGTATCAAATATTAGCCATTTTTCTTGTAAAAAAAACGAACTTTGCACAATTCATTTAGGCTATTGGAGCCTTGAATGATTAGCTAATTTTATGAAAGGTTGAAGCCATATGTCAAATTCAAGGATTTTTTTTTGACTTTTTATAGAGTGATATGCTCTTTCCTTTGGGCATTCAATTGTAGTTGCTATAAATAATATATACTGGGTAATCAGGGATGATTGTCCTTGGGAATAAAATACACTATATGGAGGACCCAAAGGATATACACTATCAATAAATTGAATGTCATTTAAGTCGTCACTGCTGTTAGGGTGTGAAATAGCGGTGTGTGGCTTCAAAAATACAACCTTTTAGTATAAGTCATATAAATAAGATAAATTTTATTTACAGATAAAAATGAGTAAATTAAAACAGTTAATTGTCGCTATTATATTACTATTGACCGGTAATAGTGTCTTTGCGCAGGTGGCCGGCATTAAAACCAACCTGATAGTGGATGCCACTACAACGATGAATCTAGGGGTTGAAATCGCAACGGCTCCCAAGAATACACTGGATTTTTATGTGAACTGGAACCCATGGGAGCCGGATGGGGGGAGGCTTATGAAGCACCTGCTCATACAACCTGAATACCGCTTCTGGTTTTGTGAAAAATTTGCGGGTTCATTTCTGGGCGTTCATCTGCATGGCGGTCTTTTCAATATGACGGGGCTGAAGCTACCTTTTGATATCTATCCCGGATTAAGGACCCACCGTTATGAAGGGGAATTTATAGGAGGAGGAGTATCTTATGGCTATCAATGGGTTCTTTCCAGATCATGGAATCTTGAAGCAAATCTCGGAGCAGGATACGCTTATATCAATTATGACAGGTATCAGTGTGGTGATTGCGGAAAACGTCTTGAGAAGGACAAGGACAAGCACTATTTTGGTCCTACCAAAGCAGCTCTAAGTATTGTCTACGTATTCTAAAAATAAAGATCAAATGAGAAATATATTTATAACAGGTCTCCTTTTATTATGTATCGGCGCCCTGCAGGGGCAACCATCACCCAGTAGCAATGTACGCGTAGAAAACCTGACTGTACAACTGTCGGACGATAACTCTTTAAACGTCAATATGGACCTTGTCCTGTCCGGCAATTTGAAGGTCGGGTCCAACCGGATGGTCACTTTTACTCCTATTGTACGTGGAAGCGATAACCAGGAGCTCCTTCCTGCCGTATATGTGTATGGAAGAAAACGCCAGATCCTGTCGGATCGCAACGATCTTATACCGGAAGATGCCGAACGGGTATTCCGCCGTACCAACAGGCAGGAGCAGGTGATCAGTTACAGCGCTTCTTTACCTGCACAATTATGGATGGATGGAGCCGAACTGATCCTGGAACAGGATATTTGCGGATGCGGTAACCGCTCGGAGGATATTACCTATTTCGCGCTGACCGGTATTGATGTACCGCAGCCGGTAGTCCTTCCCGGTATCCTTTACCGTGCACCGGAAACGGAAAAAGTGAAACGCCGCATACTGAAAGGACAAGCCTATATAGATTTCCCCATCAACGAGATCGTGATCTATCCTGATTATATGAGGAATACGATAGAGCTGGCCAAGATAGACAGCACCTTGAAAGGTTTTAGCCCCGGCGACATACAAAGTATCTCGCTGCACGGGTTTGCTTCACCCGAAGGGGTTTATAAACACAATATTTACCTGGCGCAGGGGCGTACCCAGGCACTGAAAGATTACATTATCCGGAAATTCGGAATCCCCGGAACCATCATCGCCACCGACTATACGCCTGAGAACTGGGACGGGTTTATCCGCCTGGCCGAAAGCTCGCAACTCCCGGAGAAAGAGCGTATCCTCGCAATAGCAAGGAAAGATATTGATCCAGACCTGAAAGAAGCCGAGTTGAAACGCATGCCCGAAGCATTCCGGTACATGACCCGCAACTGGTTCCCCGTGTTGCGCCATACCAATTACGAAATTGAATATATCCTGCCCGGTTACACCGCCGAAGAGGCGCGTGGCATGGCCGGAGAGAACCCTTCGCGGTTAAGCGTGCGCGAGATGTTCGATGCCGCCCTGCTGAGCGGGAAAGGGTCGGATGAGTATTACCGGTTGATAGAAACCGCCGTAAAGACCTATCCCGACAATCCCGATGCAAACCTCAACGCCGCGGCGGCGGCATTGGAACGGGGCGATTTGGAGTCTGCCGAAAAATATATGGAGAAAGCCGATCTCTCTACACCCGAAGGAAAAAATAACATGGAATATATCAAAATATTGAAAGAAAAGCAATGATGAAGAATATCTGTAAAATAGCAAGCGTCTCCCTGCTTTTACTTTTGGCATCTTGCATTAAGTCGGATTACGACACGGAAAACTGTCCGGGATTATACACCATCACTCCTATCGTACCGGTGGAATTGCAACAGAAAAAGAATGAGTTTCTGCCCAATACGAATACCTCTGTGATGTATCCCGGTGGAGAATGGCGCAAGACCGAAGTCGGCCCGGAGAATATCCTGGAGCTGACCAAAGGACAATATAGGGCTGTTTCCCTGAAAGGAGAGAGCGAGCAGGTGGGATTACAGGGCGGAGTATTTGTTTCCGTTAGCTCCGCCGACGGCGCGGCCGGTGAACCCGGTGATTTCGTGGGAGGCTATATCGACTTCGGAGTCGATGGAGGGCTGGTCGACTGGGGTGTCATCAATTACGACCTGCAGACCTATATCCAGACACGCTTACTGACCCTCAAAGTAAAGATAGAGGGCGACAACAGTGCATTAGTGGAATCGGTAACAGCCACTGTAGACGGTATCACCCTCTCCCGTGAACTGCACAACGCCTTTATTGAAAACGGGGAACGAGATCGTTATCCGGCATTAAGCACCGGTTATGCGGCTTATGCATTGGATGCGAAAGACGCCGACGGCTATTATACCGGCTCGCGCCGCTTGTTGGGATTAGATGCCAACGCCGGGCAGAATCTGGTACTGACCATCCATTATAAGGGTGGATTCCAAAAGGATTTCAATTATGAAATTACTGCCGACCTTGATGGGTTTCACACCAGGGAGGTGGTGACACCCTGGGTTATCAGTATAGTACTTCGTGCGGGATCCGACTTTACAGCCACAATAGAGGACTGGAAAGCCGGCCCGGAAGAGTGGATAGATGCCAGACCGGTTTAATAAGTAAATAAAAACATATACATATATGAAGACCTCTTTTCTCAAATTTATCTTTTTAAGTACACTAACAGCCTTGTTTGCTGTTTCTTGTACGAACGATGTGGTGCAGCCGGGCGCAGAGGACGGCGTGGCTGTCCGTATTACCGCCGATGCGGGCGGGTTGCAGAAACCCGGTGCGGGTAACGCGCAGGGCAGTACCAGGGCTACGAACGATGTATGGAATGCGGGTGATGTCATCGGTGTTACCATGGTCAATCCTCAGTCGCTGGATGTAATGTCTCCCTACCGCAACTTCGGATATACTACTTCGGGTGACGGTAAATTCTCCCCCAACGATGCCGGGCAGATCATCTATTTCCCGACCAATGACGCCGAAGTGACGTTCAGGGCATATTATCCTTATAAAAAAGACCTGGCACCGAATTTGGTCATCCCGGTATCTGTCAAAGACCAAAAGGTATTGGCCGATATCGACCTGATGACGGCTGAACACCTGTCCGGCACATCCACGGCCGATCCCAATGTGAAGCTCCATTTCCACCACCGCCTCGCCAAAGTGGTGGTCAACCTCACTACCGATAATGCCGGAATATCTATTCTCAATGGCGCTCAATTAGTGATGAAAGGGTTGAAGACAGAGGCTGTCTACGACCTGTTGGACGAAAAACTTGTCGTGGAAAATAACCTTCCCGGTGCCGATGTGGCGATCCCTGTGGCCAATGCCAAAGGAGAGGCGATCATACTGCCGCGGCCCGCAGGCGAAGGCGTGGAATTTGAAATTACTACTACCGACGGAGGTAAGTACCGTGCAGCCCTGGGCAGCGATTTTGAACTGAAGGCGGGATACGTGCATACATTCCATATCCGCCTGAAATCCCCTGCCGAGATCAGCGCAACCATCGAACCGTGGATTGAAGGGCCTGAACGGAGCTTCGACGTAATCCGCGTGGTGACCGGACTGGGTATCACTGAAGGGTTTGAGGCGGACCATGAGCTCGACCTCTTCCTGAAAGAGGAGAGCGATCCTGATTTCGGACTTCTCCGTAAATTCACATACGCCGGCAACAACAGCTGGACGCCCGATGCTCCCATATACTGGGAAAGTATTACCGGCAACCCGGCAATATTCCGTGGGGCGACTATTTTAGAGGATGCCCTCAACAATACCCAGATGGCCGACATCCTTATCTCCAAGGAAGTGGAGGTGAGTCCTTATACGGGTGTGAACCTCGAATTGGAGCATGTGGGTTCTAAAGTAACTGTGGTGTTGCAATCTTCCGACGGCACTTTCACTAAAGCCGACTTGGACGCTGCTTCGGTGATTCTGCCCAATTACCTGAATTCGGGCTCTTATAACGATAAAGGGGAATTCGTGCCGGGTACTACCCGCGGGGATATCATCCCCGAAGAGGGAGTGGCCATCTTCCCGCCGCAAACCATTGCCAACGGAGATAATATCCTTACCGTCTCCATCAACGGTCGCCTTTATGAGGTGAAAGCCGAAGGGGCCGATGATTTTGAATACAAAAAAGGATATGCTTACACGCTGGTACTCGATGCAAGTAAGGCCAAAGTGGAAATGAGTACGGTGATTAAACCTTGGGTAGAAGAAATCATAGAGTTTGAAGAGGTGCGCATAGGGGTCGCGAGCTTTGATAATAACAGCGGCGATCTGGTTGACGGAGACCAACTTTATCTCTTCTCCGGCGATGATGCCGACCGTATCACCCTTCCCGGCAATTTTGTTTACGACGAAGCCGCTGATACCTGGACATATAACGGTCCTTCGGCACCGCTTTACTGGGAAGACATCCCGGCTGACGGTAATCTCTATGCCTCCATCACCCGGCCGGCAGTAGATGCCGCCGAGGGTAATAACCAATCGCCCGACTATATCGTCGCCACTCCTATCGTCAACAAAGGCGGAACCGACAATACCGCGTTGAACTTCCAATTGGCGCATCAGGTAGCGAAAGTAAACGTGATGCTTCGTTCCAACACTTATGGCGAAGAGAAGTTGCTGAACGCCAATATCACCTTACCCGATTACGCCATTGGCGGTATGTTGGATAAAGGTGTATATGTGCCGGGCTCTAGCAAAGGAACCATCGCACTGGCTAAACCCGCCAAAACGGGCGACGCTACCGAAGTTACCTACAATAGCGCTTCTTACCTGCAACCACAGACCGTTGCCATAGGAGAAGACCTGGTGACCATTGGAATTGACGGACGCACCTATACGGTGAAACCCGAAGATGTGAAGTTGCAAGGGGGAGCCACCGCGGCCGACATCCTTTATGAGGCGGGCAAGGTGACCAACCTCATCATCACCATCGAGAAGACAGGATTGAGTGTAAGCGTGGATGTGACCGGATGGACTGAATTGCCTGCCCTTGAGTTCGAAGGCCTCTTCTTCTCCGTATCCAACAAAACTTCCGCAGGTTTTGAAAATGAGGATCAAATTAAATTTTATAAACTGAATGCTCACGGTGATGCCGTGGATGCTATCAGCAATATATATAAGTATGTCGGCGGCCCCGATAACGGCACTCTTAGCCCGGTAGGAACTCCCTGGTACAGGGATGATTTCAAAACCGGCGACTTGATAGCCGCCGTATATCCCGCAACTGCTTCCGCGCTTGCAGCCGGAGAGAATACGTTCAACTGGACGGTAAAGAGTTCTGGAACCACGAATGCTCATGCCGACGATATTATGGTAGCGGCTCCCGTAGCAGACAGGAATTTAGGTGAAATACAAGCCGAGGGAGATGTGGCTTTTGAGTTCAAACACGTGTTGAGTAAAGTCTCTATCAACCTGATCGCAGGGGAAGGATTCACTTCCGATGAGATAATGCTTGCCGAGGTTGAGATGAACAACTTCCAATTGTCGGGTATTGTGGATGTAATCAACGGCACAGCCACTCCTGACGGTGCTGCTACTGCCGCATTCACCCCGTCGAAGTTAGACAAGGTCTATTCCGTGACAGGCAAGACCGTCGTGTCGAGCTACGAAGCCTTCGTGATGCCACAAAACATTACTGGCAATAGTGTGATGGTTACGGTGAAACTGAATGATGCCGAGTTCCAGGTGAAGTTGCCCGCTGATAAGCTCTTTGCCGCCGGCGCACACAATATGCTGAACCTGACTTTAAACAAGACAGGAGTGGAACTCACAGCGTCCATCGTGGATTGGAATAAAGAACCCGATATCGATGTTGAATTACATTAAACTCTCGAAACACAGCACGTATGATGCCGGATATACCCTGGATCATACCGTTGTGGGAGAGTCCAATTTAGCAAAACCGAGCAAACAATAAATATTGATCAGATATGAGACATAAATCATTTTTAAATATATGTAAATCACTGTTGGGAGGAGCCTTGTTGACCCTGTTGGCCACGGGTTGCAATAGCGAAGACTTCACTCCTTCTACCAACGATGTGAAAGATGCCGTGGTGCTCACGGGGGGCACCACAATCTCTGTAGATGCCCAATCTACCACCCGTGCCGCCAATGACACATGGGCAGCCGACGACCTGATTGGCGTCACGATGTTAAGCACGTCAACCCCCGCGACACCTATCTATACCAATAACCAGTATAAAGCTGTCGCCGCCGGATCGGGTGATGTGGCTTTCAATCCCGAGTCGGAGGGACAGAAGATGTATTATCCCATCAATGGCAGTGAGGTGACCTTCAAAGCCTATTATCCCTATACAGGACTGACTGATTATCCCAATTATCCGGTGAATGTATCGGGACAAGCCGATATTGCCGCTTTGGATTTGATGACAGCCGTCCATGAGAACAAGGATGGCTCCACAGCCAATAGCAAGGATAATAAAGAAGCCCATTTGGTGTTCCATCACCGCCTGACCCTTGTGACGGTCAATCTGCTCACAGAAGCCGGAAGCCCTATTGATTTAGGTGGCAGTCAGCTGGCAATTAAAGGGATGAAGACCACAGGTAGTTATAACCTGTTGACCGATGTGTTGACACCCGATGCCGCAAGTGTGAATGCCATCAACATCCCATTGTCGAACAACACAGGACAAGCCATCCTCTTGCCCCGGGAAGCCGGCGAGGGTGTTACATTTGAAGTAACTACCGACAATGGTGGAGTTTATACCGCAAAAATGGATGCCGGCCTCGAATTGAAAGGCGGAACCAAATACACCTTCAACCTCACCCTCAAGACCACGCCGGCGTTGATCACCGCCAGCATTGAAGACTGGACGGACGGGCCTGTTAGGAATTACGATGTCGTTCATGTTGTGACCGCCCAAGGTGAGAGCGAAGGATTCAAGGAAGACGACGTGCTGAGGCTGTATGCCAAAGATAACGGAGATGCTGACTATAGTTATACTAAGGGTGGTTCATTTATCTTCAAAGGATCCAAATGGACCATCGAGAATCCCGTTTATTGGGAAAACTTCACCGGCCCGGTCGATTTCAGGGCCACTTCGGTGTATGCCGAGAAGCTGAATACCACCCAGATGGACGATTACCTGGTGGGTGAAACCACGGGTGTGGATTTATATGACGGAGTACATCTCGAGATGAAGCATGCCGGAACAAAAGTCACGGTGAAACTCTCATCTTCTGACGGCATTTACACGGCTGCGGACCTGCAAGGCGCTACCGTGACTTTGCCCGATTATCTCAATACCGGGTCTTTGGATGAAACTACCGGAGCATATACCGTTGGGACAGGCAAGGGAGACATCACCCCCGAAGCGCCGGGAGCTACCGAGCGGGTGGCCATTTTCCCCGCACAGACTATCGCCGCGAACGACGTGTTGGTGAAAGTGGAAATCAACGGTCATGTGTATGAAGTGAAAGATGCCTCAGCGTTTACGTATGAAGCGGGACAGCACCATGAAATACGGTTGAATATTCAAAAATCGGGCGTGTTGCTCACCACCAAGTTGGTTGATTGGGTAGATGGCGACGGTCATGAAGCGGAAGTACGGATTGGTACCCCTACTTTAGGAACCAATGAAAATATCCCTGATGGCAGTCAATTGAGACTTTTTACCGAAGAGACCGTAGGAGCTCAACGGGTTGAAGTACCTGGTTATTTCACCTACAATGCGACGAGCGATAGTTGGAGTTATTCGGATGCTTCCAATCCTTTGTTCTGGGAGGATCTGCCCAATACGGGAAATATATACGCTTCAATTGAAAACGAAGCGGTAAATGGTACGAACGGTTATAACCAATCGAAAGACTATATCGTCGCCACGCCGATAGAGAATAAAGGCGGAAAAGGCAATACGGCCATTCATTTTGAAATGCGTCATGCCGTATCACAGGTGAACGTAACCCTGCGCGCTTCCGATACCTATACCGCGGATCAGCTAAAAACTGCCGAGATTGTTTTGCCGGGTTATACGATTGGAGGAAGTTTGAACAAGGGCGTGTATGAGCCGGGCGCCAATACCGGTGATATCCGCCTCGATAACCCCAACAACAATGAAATTTCCACACGTTCCTATTTGCAGGCACAGACCATCCCGGCGGGAGAGACTGTGGCGCAGGTGAAGATCGGTACTCGGGTTTATGACGTGACGTATGATCACGATGTGGAATACAATGCCGGTGAGATCACCCATCTGTTCATCACCATAAAGGGATCGGAAGTACTGGTAAGTGTGAAGGTGACCGACTGGATCGACCAGACACCTGTGGAGCTTACCTACTCATTCAATGAGAGCCCCACAAGTGTGGAAGGATTTGAAGTTGGAGACAAGATTACTTTCCACCGTTTGGATAATAATGGAGATGTAATCGAATCGAAAGTATATGTAGTGCAGGAAGTTGAAGGAAAGAAAAAGTTGGTGGCGGAAGACGGAACCCCATGGTACAGGGACGACTTTGCAACTGGCGACAAGATCGTGGCGGTTTATCCCGATGGAACGCGTACCGGGATTGCATCCGGAGAAAAGACCTTCGATGTGGATTTGAACGGCAAGACCGATCCTTCCGACCGCACCAATGATATTCTGGTCGCGTCCGATGGAGAGATCGAAGACAAGGATGCCAATGTGGATCTCACTTTCGATCACATATTGAGTAAGGTGACCGTGAATATTATCCCTGGCGAAGGATTTGCCGATGGTGAGATAAGCGGTGGAAGTCCGGTGGTAGAGCTTGTGGAATTCATGCAGAAGGGGACAGTGGATATATCCAACGGCGCTGTTTCAAATCTATCCGATAACCAGACATTTGAACCTACTCAATTGACTACACCTAATAGCGGTGCCGAATTGAGTTACCAGGCGTTGATCTTGCCTCAAACGAAGGGCACGGCCGGAAACAAAGTCACGTTAGTGAAAATTACGCTTGGAGGTGTTGTCTATGAAGCCCAATACGAAGGAGTCTTCAACTTTGAACCGGGTAAAAACCATGTGTTGGACATCACCCTTGCCAAGACGGCATTGAAACTCTCCGCGACAATCGCGGAATGGGAGACCGGTACCAACGGTAGTATCACAATTGAATAAGTAATTTCTAAAGATGTTAGAGATGAAAAGAAAATATTCTATATATATGGCGGCACTTTGTTCGCTGCTCATTTTTGCGAGTTGCGACAAAGACGCCGTCGATATCCCCGGCACGGAGACGGAGAAGGTGCCAATCACCCTCTCCGCGTCTTCCCTTCCGGTATCGGTAGATGTGCAGACAAGGGCGGAGACAATCAATGGAAGAACCATTGGGGTGGTCGCCGCAAATACGGATGAAACAACCCCTCTTACATCCGTCGATTGGTTCGATTACTATCTCGATCATGTAAAGGCAAGCGGTACAAATACAACATTGAACGGAGAGAAAGAGGTCGCTTTTTCTCCTGCCCAATATTGGCCGTTCAATCCCGCCGAATACCTGGCTTTCGTGGCCTACAGTCCATATTATGGGACTAATGGTGATAGCCGGGTAGAGCGAGTGGCCGGAACCAACACATTAAAGGTTACAGCCAATGCAAATTCTTTTCCCGATTTTCTTTATACCGAGCCGGTTGGTCCGTATAACAAAGAATCGGCAAAGGAGGCAACAGATAAAGCCATCAGCTTAGGGGAATTTCAGCATGCCATGGCAAAGCTCGATATACAGGTGAAGTTGGTGGATAAAGATGGAAATGATATTCCGGCCGCGAATTTCCCCAATCCGAACCGGTTGAGGATTGCGGAGCTGAAAGTATTGACGGAGGTGAAAAACGGGGAGTTCGATTTACTTCAGACAACATCTCCCAAAGCATGGACGAACCTGGATGCGACAGGTCCTAAAGAGATAGTGCGTACTCACATCAGTTCGTTAATAACACTGACGGCGACACTTCCCACTTATACAAACTGTTTCTTGCTGCCGGGTACGGAGGAAAAGAGTTATGTGTCGATCAAGATTCAGGAACTACACCCAACTACCAACACTGTTGTCAATGAAGTCTTGAGAGAGGCTAAAATCACAGAGTTTGAGGTCTCCAGTGGGGTAGGCGCCAAACTCGAAATGGGTAAAACCACGTTGCTGACCATTAAGGTGAAATATGTGCCTATTCCGGATCCCGATACAGATGTCATTCTTGAAGGACAGTTGGTGGAATGGGATTATAAAGGTGAAAGTACCGTTACGATTGAATGATATAAAGGGTAAAGAATATGTTGAAACAATTCTATAAATATATGACGGCACTCCTCATTGGTGGAACCATCGTTGGTTGTACTTCCGACCTTCCGGTGGAAAACCCGCCTGTGGAAGGAGATGTGCCGGTACAACTGAATGGAATGCTGAGGTCGTTGGGTGATGCTGATGACCCAGGTGATGGGGAGTTGATCACTACAGGGTATCCATTGGAAGCCTATTCCGGGGTGAAGTTTTACCTGTCCGCAAGGACAGTCGACGCGCCGGTATCAAACTACTTGCTAAACCAGGAAATCTTTATTGGTGCGAAAAATACAACAGACCAAGGCCGGAATAAGCTGGATGGTACTGTCTATTATCCTCTCGGTAAGAAAGCGATTAATTTGTTTTCTTATACAGGATCGACGATAAGTGAAAATGGAAATATCACCCTGACTTCCGGTACAGGTATCAATAATGACTATCTGTTGGGCGTAGGGACCGAAGCCAATGGGACTACACTGAAATCCGGCAAGTCGGATGATCCGGTCGAGTACATCACCTACAAGCACCTGATGACCCGGGTGGATGTGAGGATAGAGGTGGCAGGTGATGTGGAAGAAACGAAACCGCAGAGCGTGACAATGAATTTCTACCGTTCCGGAGATACGGCACCTATTGCTAATAAAGGCACTTACAACATATTTACCGGTGGAAATAGTGAGGGTTATGCAACAAATAGTCCAAATGGGCACTATAGTTTTTCAAATATCACGACAACCCCTACCACTCACTATCTGGTGCCAAACGGCATGAACTTGACCACATATTCAGGGCAGATATTTTCCTATCTGAAAATTGATGACTATGTGGCCACAACAGAAGACTTGGTGGCATTGAAATTCTCAAAAGCTAAATTAGGGAGTACGGGAGTCGAAACCGATTTTATTCTTAAACCGGGTCTTGCTTATGACTTGGTGTTTAAAATCAATCGGTTGAAGATTACTTCGATAGAAGTGACCGTGAAACCTTGGGATGTTAAACCGGGTGATACCGAATGGGGTTACGAACCGAAAATTATCTCACTCTCCACTGATGACTATGATAGTGGTGATATCTCCAAGATGTTACTGAAGTACGAACATACGGATGGAAAGGTATATCAATATATCGGTAAGGCAGAGTTGGATGGATCTGGTTACAATGTAGATTTTGTTTCATTACCCCCAAACCTCTCAACGTTAGGGGGCAAACTCACGGCCGATTTATATACTAAAGACGGACTATTGGCAAAAGATGTCACGATCACTCCTTCCGGTGATACAGAGCTTGCGGTGGACAATCTGGGCAGATATGGAATGAAGAAAAGGGGTGATATATTGGAAATTTCCACTCCCTTGCAATTTGCACTGATGCTCAACGATGCCGCTAAACCTGACGGTGCGAAATATGATGTGATGAGAGACCTTGATATGAATGGTGTTTCAGTGGAGATCGTTCCTCAGGCATTTCCCGAAAATTCAGTGTTGGACGGTAAAGGATTCGATATTTTAAACCTGTACATCACTGGTAACGGCCTTTTCACCGAAAATAAGGGAATCTTGAAACATTTCCGTATCGCGTCGGGAGAGATAACAGGAAACGGCTCCGGAGCTATCGGGGCGATCTGTCAATCCAACTCCGGTACGATAGAGGCGGTAGCCAACCAGGCCAACGTGCAGGCTGCCTCAGGACAAATGGTTGCCGGTGGTATTGCGGGGACAAATGAGGCTGGCGGTACAATCATCGCTTCGGTGAATAGCGGAAACGTATTCGGTGATTCTTCTGGAGCCGTAGGAGGTATTGTCGGTGAAAATAAGAATTCCAGTGGAGGCGCTGTTACCGCCTGTCTCAATACGGGAATGCTCGATAAGAGTGCCAATGTCTTGGGTGGAATCATCGGCACTTCGGTAGCCGGTACTTCCCAGCCTGTTGTCGTCACCGGATTTTGGTTGACCGGTACAGCCAGAAAAGACCAGGCTGTCAGTGCGGAATTGGCCGTAGGCAATAACCCTGAATATGCAGTAGATGGAGAAAGTGCCGATTTGGCTTCTTCGGTAATTCGTAGTAACAATACGATTGATAAATTAAATAGCGCATTGGGTTCTTCTGCTTGGAAGTACGAACTGGATGAGAATAGGTTCTCTTGGCCAATAGCAGTACCGAATCCTTAATTTAATAACGAAAGAGATATGAAGACTATGAAATATATCACGTATGTGTGTGTGGCCCTTTTGTCGGTGATCCTGTATGGCTGTTCGGATGAGGTGGTAAACAATTCCGAACCTGCTGCCGAGGGGACCTTGCTAAACCTATACGTGGGAGATATCGTAACGCCCGGAACCCGTCTTGCCGAATTAGGGGGAGCCGGAAGTATCAGCGAGGGAACGCATCCCACAAATGGTGATGACAAAAAGAATATCGGATTGTATATCTACTATGAAGATGATTATAAAGCTGATATTCTTACGAAACCCTATGTGCGTAACTTGGAGTGTGAAGTGAAGGACGGTAAAATCGTGCCGGTAGATGGGAGTGATATTTATATTTACGACCGGATGACTATTGTGGCTTTTTATCCTTATAATAGTGCGGCTGACGATTATACATTCACTTCGAAAGATGATGAGAAAAGATATCCCATCACCGAGAACGATTATTCTTACCAGTATTATATCCCATACCGGGCACAAACTAATGTGAATCCTACCAATGCTTATCTTGTAAGATTGCATTTGGTGCCTCAGCAAACAGTGAAAATACAGGTGGTATTGGTGTCTGACGATCCGGACCTATTTCCTGATGCTACGACAAAGACAGATGGAGTAGTGAAGATAGTGCCGTCTATAGATCCACAGGATGCCGGCAGCGGTGAGGATAAGAGGGAGAATTGGGTGGATATCATTGAGCAACCCTACGGCTCTGCACCGAGTCCTGCTTCCAGTGGAATGCATGTGCAACGATTTACCTCCTATATATGGAAAAATAATGAGCAAAAGGGAACCGATAATCCCCATCATGGCGACAATCCTAACCACTACGACAATACCTTCAAAAAAGGGGATGTATTGCTTCAAAGTGATAAGTTGACTTTGTTTTTCCCTGAGGACCTGGAGATACGGGAGGGTAACGTATATCGTTACGGATACAATTTAACAACCGGTGAGATGTTTATTCCTACTTCCGATATCCTGATATATGATGCATCCTCATTGGCCAGTGGAAGTGGGGGATACCAGGTGTGTGATATAGATTTGACAGAGAAAGACGAATGGACTCCGGTAAATTTTTCGGGTACCTACGATGGTGGAGGCCATGCGGTAAAAAATATGAACATAACCCAAGCGCCGGTTGACGGTAATGTTGGTTTGTTTGGAAGTGTTACCGGTAACAGCGTCATCAAGAACCTGCATTTGGAGAGTCCTGTGATTGAAGTTGAGAATGCTGAGCCCGACCGGACTCTTAATGTGGGGGGGCTGGTAGGACAGCTGAACAGGGCTTTGACTCCAGAAGAGGAGGCAGCCCGAATACAAGCTATTGAAAATAATTTAAGAGAAAGTCTTCCCCCCGGGCTCCCCGAGTCGGTGATCCAGGCTCTATTGGCCGAACTCTTGAAAGAAGATACTGGTCAAGGAACCAGTAGCGTGCAGGGCTGTAAGGTTTCACAACCCACGATTAAAGTCACGGGAGAGAACGTGATTGTGGGTGGCCTCGCAGGAATGGTTGGTGATGACCAGAATTATAGGGGAGAGATAAAAGATTCTTATGTATCTGAAGGCAGCATTGAGGTGAATAAAGATGTGGCCCCCAACGCTTACGAGAAAGTATGGGTTGGAGCCTTTGCCGGCCTGGTCAATGGAGGTTCCATATCTCGTAGTTATACAACCTCATCGGCAGAAGGGTATATGCAACCAACTCCTCCGGACACTGATCCCGTGGAGGTGGCACAAGGATTCACCAATGTGGTAGATCCTGTACCGGCAGGGACAGGAGTTGCTGATAGCTTTACTAAAACCTTGAAAGGTAATACGGTGGATGGGGTAATAGAATTCGGCGATTCCGAATGGCCTTCCTGGGGTACTAGTGACGAATGGCCGAAAGCCAACAGCACTTTGGATAACTATTGGGGAAATATGGGAAGTACTCCTTCTAACTATCCGGTTTTGGTGTGGGAAACCCTTTTACGATAAAAAATGAATTTGATTATGAAGATAAAATCATTGATATATACGCTGTTGATATTTGGAGGGGCGGTCTCTTTGGGTTCATGCCAAAATGATGCCAACGATCCTCTTCCTGTGGGGGACGGACAACAATTAACATTGCTTCCTTCCGTGGCAGATAGGAACAAAGTGGAAGTTCGCGCCGCAGGAAATATACCGTTTTTCGAGAACGGGAACGATATCACTGTCCAGGTCAAGACAAGCAGGACGGGAAGCGATTTTGTTTCGTACCCCTATACTTATAACAACGGTACTTTTGCCGAAAAGGCTCAAGGTCAGGGTTTCTTTTTTCCTGCAGACCAGACTTTTATTTCTGAGTTGAAAGCCTTTTGGCCGTCGTTTGAGAACAGGGGCGCGGTTATTACCGATCAACGCGACTTGGATCAGTTCAAACTTGCCAACCGCCTTACTGCCCATGTCACCGAGGCCAATATCATGCCTACGGCAGATCCCGTTCCATTGGTTTTCCAACATGAACAAAGTAAGATCACTTTCCGACTTGCAGGGCAAAATGCCAGTGGATTAATCATCAAATCACTCCTTTTTGAGCTTGAAAATGTTAATCTTGATGATGGACAAGGAGAGCGGCAAGTCGGTTTTTGGGCGTACTGTGAAGGGACGGGAACCCTCAATGCCGAAGTGATTGTGCCGGCCGGAGTTGTCTTTGGCCCAGGCATAAATGACGGAAAGAGAATGGAAATTGGATTGGTGAAAGTGGGTGCTGAAGGAACTACCGATAATGACTACGAAGGGATTATGTATATCCCTAATAGCACGCATATTGAGTTACAAAAAAATCACGAATACTTGGTCACCCTTACTCCCGAAGGTTATGATTTGATGGCAACTATCTCTATAGCCGGATTCCCTCAACCCGATGGGGATCACGTGGGTGTGCCCTTCCAGCTTCCGGTATTGAATGAAGAAACAGAGCGCTATGAGATAAGTACTATCGCACAATTGGTAACCGTATCATGGTTGCTGACCGGAGACCTGAATGGGGAGTTGCAATCGGATTGGAGTACTCGTACATTCGACATCGTGAATGATATAGAAGTATCCGACAGGATAAAGGCAGAGGGAGATCGTTATCTGAATATTTCTACGTTGAACAATTACAAGAATCAATTTTCCAATGCTGATAAGGTCACTTATTCTGATGGGACGAATGTGTTTAACTGATAACGGGATAATCTTATAAACAGGAATAAAAATGAAACATAAAACTTTATATATATACGCAGTTGTCCTTATATTGGGCTTCAATGTGGCGGGATGCGACAAGAATGACAATATTGATGTCAACGGCGATATGGTAGAGATCGATGGTGTCGCATTGGGATTGGGGGGCGTGGACCTTTCATCCGGAACCGAAGCCACTACCCGTGCCAGCGTTGGAGGTATCGACTATGCCGTGAATACGAATGACGATCCTACTTCAAATGCAAATCTTATATCGAACAGAAGCGGATGGAAATTGGACTTTTCTCTATATAATGGAAATGATGCTTCCGGCAGTGTTGAGACAACACCATATGCTGATGCTTCCTTTACCGGAGGAGTGTATAATACAGGAACGGAAACTTGGGAACCATCTCCATACAAGCAGCTCCTTTTCCCGAACTATTTCAAGCCGCATGTGGAAGCGTGGTTATATCCTGATCCAACATCATATCCTGATGCGAAAACAACCGTAGTGCAGGATCAGTCTGACGAATCGGATTTTCTTGCTCAGGATATATTGTACAGGGCGAAATCGGTGCTTCCGGAAAATGCCACAGAATCGTTTGGCAAGAAACTATCTGTCCAATTGAGCCATCAACGGGCGATGCTTAATTTCAAATTCCAAGATATTGTACGCGAGGATATCAATGAGGTAACGGTTAAGGTAAAGGTAGGAGGAACGGATTATACGCCATATAGTTTAAGAGCCGCGGGCGTACTGGAATATATGCTGATACTTCCCGAAGATACACCTGCTGCAACAGAGATCATTGTAGAGTATGAGACCGTTGGTAATGATCTTCTACTGCCGATCGAATATAAGCATAAGGTGAACTTGGGTATAACCGGAGCACTCGGAAGCAATAATTGCTATTGCTTCACCTTATCTCCAAAAGAGATGACAATATCTCCCGTGTCTGTCATTAATTGGGTCACCGGTGAGCCGGTTTTGGGTGAGTATGTAGCCGTTACCGCCTATCCTACGTTCAAAGGTCCGAAGAATCAGACTTTTTATTTCTATTATGATAATAAGTTGACGGTTGACGGTACTTTAAATGGGACTCCCAAATTGCACGAGATCAGCTTTAATAATGACGGAGAGTGTACCATCAAACCCGATGGACGTATTATTACGCATATATTTAACACGAATAGTCTAAGCGAGGCGGATTGGGTTGAATATAAATTGGCTGAACCGATTATTCTCGGCGATGCTGAAAAGATGTATATCGATTTGGAAACAATAATTAATAACCTTTATCCTTAGAGATCTAGTCAAAGAATATAAGTGGTCTATTCCGCTCGTTTAGAAGGTAGGTCAGACAAGAGAGGCTGGTTCAAGTATTTTGGAACAGCTTCTCTTCCTTATTATTCCGGTTTTAGAATAAATTAGCAGGGGAGTCTGCCAAAACCAGTTTATCAATAGAGCAATACCAATGAGTTGGAATATATGATATAAATGTGTTTTTTGCCTTTTTCCTGGAGGGAAATCAGGCTCGGAATTCAATCAAGTGAATTTTCGGGTATTCACCTTTGATGTCATTGTCTAAATATTCGGAAAGTTGCAGGACATCGTCGAAGTAGCCTGTTCTCTCATTCCTGTGATCCGGACGGCAAGGTTTTGAAGGAAGCTCTGCCGGATGCAACTTCGAATAACGGGCAGACTTGGATGCCAGGAATTTTCTCACATCTTCAATATACTCCAACGGAATCTCTGCATGGAACTTTTTCCATAAGTCATTTTGATCGCTACTGCCGCTTTCCATGGGAGTATATCTCAGGGTGCTTTTCCCGGAACTTCCATTCCCTTCTTCCACAATGGGGATTCCCTTGACATTCCAAAGCAGGTTCCTGCGTTCCGATTCAAAGCCTGTAAATGGTCATGCCGTCTTAACACCGTACACCGAAACGGGCAGCGATATAGGTATCCCCCATTCCTTATCCTGAACTTGTGGTGAGAGTTCAGTTCTGATGTAAACTAACGCACTTTCGATGCTTCATCAACGGTTCACTTGCGTTCATCTTCCATTTACGTACCTGACAATTTATCATTGCCTTTTAACAAGTCGTTCACCACCCACGTCTTGCAACGTAAGCGGCACTTGGCGGTTTGCTGCTAGCACCTATTTGCCGACAGCGGAAGGCCTCCTTCCATCTTTCAACCAGTTACGGGTCTTGTAGACCCTCGCAGCACACCACCGTACGTACGGTTCTCGTATACGGCGGTTCCTTAACATTTCACTCTAACCGTTTTATAATAATCCGAGAAGAAAACGTAACCGGCTTTTCTTAAACGCTCGTCAGTAACTGTTCGGCTAAGGATAAAACTATTGGCTACATGCCAATAGCCCTTTCTGGTATTTGCCCACTCATATGCCTTGTATCTGTTGATACCCAGCTTAACAAGATTAGCTACCTTGGTTCTGATCCGTTTCCATTGTTTCCATATCACCATGCGTAGCCTTCGACGCAACCAGGCATCCGTTGTTGTGAGTAACGTTTTAATGTCTGCCAGTTTGAAGTACTGCACCCAACCTATTATATACTGGTTTAGTGCTAGCTTTCTGCGCTCATTTCCCCATCCGTTGCTTCGGGATGTAAGCTCTCTAATTCTCGCTTTCATCTTTTCCATACTTTTGGGGTGAATCCTCAGCCTGCATTCTCCCTTGTATCGGTAAAAACTATAGCCAAGGAACTTGATATCCCTGATGTGGGCAACTTTCGTTTTGTCCCGATTGACTTTCAGGAAGAGCTTCTTCTCAATGTATGAGCTTATGCTCTCCTTCGTTCTATCGGTACTTCGCCTACTCTTGCACAGTATAACCAAATCGTCAGCATAGCGAACGAATTTGTGTCCTCGCTTATCGAGTTCTCTGTCCAGCTCACCCAGAAGGATGTTTCCCAAAAGGGGACTTAGTGGTCCTCCTTGCGGAACTCCTTCATGGCTCTCTTCGAAACAAACTCCATCTTTCACTCCTGCATTGAGGTGCTTGTGTATGAGTGATATCACTCTCCCATCCTTGATAGTGCGGGATAGCACCTCTATCAGCTTGTTATGATGTACAGTATCGAAGAAACGCTCCAGATCCATATCTACGGCGTAGATATAACCCTCGTTGATATACTGTTGACATTTCCTGAGGGCTCCGTGTGATGAGCGTTTGGGTCGGAACCCATAGCTATTGTCACTGAATTGAGGTTCATAGATCAGAGACAGCTTTTGAGCAATGCTCTGTTGGATAACACGGTCTACTACTGTGGGGATACCCAGCTGGCGCTGCTTCCCGTTTTCTTTGGGTATATATACCCTTCGTGTCGGATTGGGGCGATATTTGCCCCTTAGAATAGATTCGATTAATACATCCTTGTTCTCAACAAGATAATCTTTCAATGATTCAACCTCCATCTTGTCTACACCTGCTGCACCATGATTGCTCTTTACTCGCTTGTAAGCAGCATTAAGGTTAGAAGGTGAAAGAATATCTTCCAGTAATCCATTCGTTTTACTGCTATCATGTTCGGTGAGGTTGTTTTCAGTTATCCATAGGAAAGTCTGCCCTGTCGCATAGCTTTCGGATGCCGTCCTATTATTCTGCGCTACAGGTCTCTGATGTAAAGAGATTTTCTGCTTTCGTCCTTTCATAACGGTAACTTTCATTGACTACTCAGCCATTAAGGTTCAGCCCTTCCCATATCTGGTTGTGATGTGGTACTATGGCTTCTGCTGACTTCTCACGATAATCCGGAGCATACCCACCCACTTTCCGGAAATAAATCCTGGATCCAAAAAGAAAGCGTTTTCTCTTAAAATCCAGATATATGTCAGGTATCCACCAAGGGAGGTAACAATATGTAAAAATCGGCAAGTCGAAAATCGCGAAAAAATGGCTCCGCGGAACTTTTTCCGGAGCATATGGGTTCTTCGTCATATTTGGTGCAACTTATCCTGAGTTTGAAAGAACTACTTTTCGTCTTAACAATTCAAATCCCGCCCTGCCATACATCTCTCTTTTCTTATTTTTCAATCTGTTTACATGACCCTCTACAACTCCATTGCTCCAAGGGTATTTAATGGCATTTTTTATTGCTTCCAGATCATGATTAATGCCATTTATAAAACTTCTAATTCTCTTTATATTGGTCGATTTATACTTTTCCAGCCATTGGTCTAATTTGAGCTCATCTCCGCTGTATAAAACCTCTCTAAAAGTGTTGTATGCTTCTCTCATATTTTTTAGTAGCAGTGAGGAGTTAATAATCTCCTCTGCTAGTATGTGAGACTTACTACACTCACCTGTTTCCTTTGAAACACCCCATTCACTGTTTGTTAAATGAATGGCAAGTCTGTTGTGTGACATACTGTTAAATCGGGTTGTCTCATAAACTACAGGGGAAGAACTGAGCGGTGCTAATATTCTTTTCTTAGACTGATATTCCGGGAAGTGTCTGTTGAACCACTGATAAAAAGATGTTTGATTACCCTTGAACCCCTGTTTTTTTACAGACACAAATATAGTTCTTACACTTAACCCCTGACTGCAACCTTTCTTAATCAGGTCTATAAAATCTCCATAATTATTATAATAGATGGTTGCTCGTGGCAACAACTCTTCCATTTCAAAATAATATCTTACTGTATTACGGTTAATGTTTAAAGCCTTGGCAATCGATCTTTGAGAGTAATTGAGCTTTTTAAGTTCATGAATCCTGTTAAACAACTCCTGTTTTCTATGGTTAACACAATTGGTATGTTTGTGGTATGGAGAATCGCTTTTATCTTCGAGATCTCCACTACTTAAAGAACTGCTATTTTCATTGCTTTGGCAAAGACTCTTCCTGTGCGCCAACCAACTATTTTTAATGGTTTTATATTCCAATCGTATCTCATGTGCTATGTGATCTCCCAGGTTTTTCACCAAATGAAACCTGTCAGCTATTTGTGCAGCTTTAGGGGCCCCTGATTCTATAGCATTAGAATAGCTGCTTGATCGATCCCTTGTTATATATAATATGGAGTTATGATCTTTGAGCCAATCTGCAACTTCTTCTTTGTCTCTACTCTTAAGTAGTTCTATGGGACGGTG
>Ga0116191_1001013_pt1 | contig 23387 bp, 25 predicted proteins | sample AD_UKC111_MetaG_FD_89897 | JGI IMG/M metagenome (GOLD analysis project Ga0116191, IMG submission 89897) | Active sludge microbial communities of municipal wastewater-treating anaerobic digesters from Hong Kong - AD_UKC111_MetaG | ecosystem: Engineered > Bioreactor > Anaerobic > Digestate... | reverse complement strand
TTTCATGAGAAACCTCCTTTTTTAAGATTATCTATTATAAAGCCTTGTAAAAGGTCTGCCTGTATATTAATTGATTTTTAAATTTTGTCAAGGAAATAATTTTAAAGTGTTTTCTTTGTTGATTCAAGGTGATATAAAAGGCGGCGGAAAATTTTCTTTGAAAATTTTCCGCCGCCTCAATCAACCTCTAATCTATTTTATTGAAAATTCAAATTACCTTGTGTTTTTTTCCTAAAAAGTCTTTGAATTCCTTTTTATCAAATTGCCAAAATTCCAACGGTACGGGAATTTTCCCATTGCCATTAGGCGTGTCGATTACATAAGTTGGCCAAGCCAATCCGGATAAATTTTTTCTTAATTGAGTAGCAATTTTTATTTCCTTTTCAAATGGCACCCGAAAATGTTCTATGCCCTGCACTGGATCGCAACGATAGAGATAATATGGTTTTACTCCGATTTCAATTAGACGAGAAAAGAGCTCGTATAAAACTTCGTAAGAGTCATTAACGCCTTTCAAAAAAACACTTTGACTATACAAAATGGCTCCGGCTTTACGCAATTTTTCGCAGGCTTTAATAGTTTCTGGCGTTAATTCATCAGGATGTTCAAAATGAATACCCACATAAATAGGTTGGGAAATTTTTCTAATAAGTTTCAAAAGATCATCGGTAACTAGTTTTGGATTAGAAACCGGAACACGCGTTCCAATGCGAATAATTTTAATTTGCGGTAAGGCGGAAAAAACTTTTAAAGAACAAGTTAGAAGATTAGGTGCTGTTAACGGATCACCGCCAGAAAGAATAATCTCTTTTATTTCTTTATGCTTTTTGATGTAGCGTGCAATTTCATCAATATTCTTTTTTGTTAAAAGTCCTTTTTCGAGTTCAGAAACACAGCGCCGTCGGGTGCAAAAACGACAGTAGGCAGCACAAGAAAGTGTTAAAAGAATTAAAACGCGGCCTCGATATTTATAAATGAGACCGCGTTTTTTCGTATGCTCGTCTTCTAAAAGGGGATCAACCGAATTTAACTTATCTTCTTTTGTGTGAAGTTCCCATTTCGAGAGGTAAAATTGTCGTTTGATCGCCGGACTTTTCTTCGCTAAATTTTTTAGGTGATCGGAAATTTTTTCTGCTAACATCCCTTTTTCTGTTTTAGAAAATATTTTTATTGCGTGTTTTATTTTCCACTTTTATTGTATCAGAAACAACCTACGATGCAAGATGTGGATAACTTGCCAACTTAATTTTTAAAAATAATCTCCACCTCATCACCAACCTCAACATGATGCCTTTCACAAAAACCGCCATTCACTTCCAAAACATACTGGGCTTTTTCTTGGGAGCGATAACTCGGACAATTTTGACCAGCGGGACAAGGCTCGAAATTGGCTTTAATCTCCTTAATTTTTTTATCATGAGAAATAAAAAGTAAATCCAAAGGAAAGTAAGTGTTTTTCATCCAAAAAGTACGCGGCGCTTCATTTTGAAAAACAAAAAGCATACCCGAAAATTCCGGCAATTCTTTGCGATCCATTAAACCCTGCGTCTGGGTTAAACTATTGTCGGCTATTTCCACCTGAACTTTAATGTTCTGTTTTTTAAAAATAACCTCTCCGGAGGGCTTTTTATTTTGCAAAAAATAGATTCCAATAATCACTAATCCCAATATAATAATAGCAATGATCATTAAATTTTTATTCATTATTGATGAGCAGCTTTATTTAAGCGTTCCATAATGGCTCGACCCAATCCCACTTCCTTCACTTTTTCAGCAAAAATAATTTCGGCCGGACCTTCATCCAACTGATGTAAAAAATCAAAAAAATTACTTGCTGCTTCTTTTAAATCACCAGAAGGAGAAAGAATGCGCCAATCAGAAAAAATTTTTTTGTTTTTAATTTTTTGAAAAGCCAGAAAAGCCATTTTTTTCTTAGAATCTTTGAAGTGTTCAGAAATTTCTTCTTCATTCTTAACAATAATCAGAGGCTTACGAGGAGCGTAATGAAATTTTAAATTGCCCGGCGCTAAAACTTTTGAAGATTGTTTTTTTGAAACTTCAACTTTGCCAACAATTTTTTCAATTTCTTCAATTGGCAATCCGCCCGCTCTCAAACAAACTGGTCTCGCATTTTTTTTAATTAATAAAATTGTCGACTCCACACCACAAATTGTTTTGCCGCCATCTAAAATTATCTTTATTTTTGAACCTAATTGTTTAAAGGCATGATCTGCTGTTGTGGGACTCAAATGGGTAAATAAATTGGCACTCGGCGCTGCGATGGGGCGGCCAAGCGATTGAATTAAAGACAACGCAATAACATTGGAAGGCATTCGGACGCCTACCGTATCTAATCCAGCCGTAACTAAATATGGAATTTTCTTTTGTTTCGGCAAAACGAGTGTGAGCGGTCCGGGCCAAAAATTTTTAGCTAACAGATAAATTCTTTCATCTTCAATCCAAGCGACTTCTTCCAGTTGTTTTAAATTAGCAATATGAACAATAACAGGATCAAAAAATGGCCGCTCTTTAATTTCAAAAATTTTGGCTACGGCTTTTTTGTTATAAACATCAGCTCCTAAGCCATAAACCGTTTCCGTAGGGAAAGCAATCACCTCTCCTCGTCTTAATAATTGAGCAGCCTTGTTAATGTTGCGATAAACAAAACCATCGATTATCTTAGCCATAAATTTGTATTTTGCTATAATATAGTGCGAGTCGGGATGCCGAGATTCGAACTCGGACTACTGCCACCCGAAGACAGCGTGCTACCATTACACCACATCCCGAAATGTAAATCCAAAGCACCAAGCACAAAATCCAAAAAATCAATCACTTAAATAACTAATGCCTCATGAATAAATAATAATGAATGCGAAATGCAAATCTCAAATTTTAAAGCTCAAAACTCAAAACTATAACCCAAAACCTGCGAACTTATTTCAACGATCAATTTCTAATTTTCAATTTCCACTTGATTTTTCATTTTTAATTTTATTACACATTGTACTTTTTTCTTATTTCTTCGTCAATTTCTTCTTCTATCATCTCTTTTTTTGATTTAGCTTCCTCGGCCATCTTTTTTAATTCTTCATCTTTAAGAGCGCCTAATTCTCTGGTTCGTTTCTTTAAATATTTTTCTTCGTTTCTTTTCGGATCGTCCAGCACTTCTTCTAAAAGAATATTAAGAATCCAGCCCACCTTCGGAGAAGGAGGAATATTAAGTAGTTGCATAACATCATCACCCTTAATTTTAAGCATCTTTGGTTCAATTGGGTCTTTTTTCACTTTTTCGATCATATATCGCAAATGACGCAAGCGATAGGAAGAAATCTTCGGCAAACCCGAACCACTTCGATCAGCTTCACGTAATCTTAACAAATCATCGATATTCTCCGGCCCAACGTTTCTAATTAAACGCCGGACGCCCGCTGGTGTTACCTTGTTAACATCATAAAAGAAGAAATGCCAACGAACTAATTTAACAACTTTATCAATCGTCTTTTTGGGAAAACGCAAGCGGGTTAAAATTTCTTTTGTCATTTGAGCGCTCACTCTTTCGTGACCTTGAAAGGTTGCCTCTAACCCTTCCCCTCTTTTGGTTCGTGGTTTCCCCACGTCGTGAAATAAAGCCGCCAATCGCGTTTCTAAATTAAAATTATTTTTAGCAGCATAATCTAATGTTTTCACTAAATGTTCAAAAGTAGTGAGACTCTCATATTTAATATGCGCCTTTAATTTTTTAGTCACTCCCACCACATCAACTCCCTCCTCCAATTCTTTTATGACGTAAGGCATTAATTTTAATTCATGCAACATTTCGATGCCGCGAGCAGCATTTTCGCAATTAAGCATTTTGATCAACTCATCCCTTATTCGTTCTTTCGAAATACATTCCAAATTACCATGCAATTTTTCAATGGCTTTCTTCGTGTTTTCTTCAATCTGGAAATCTAATTCGGCAGCAAAGCGCACTGCTCTCATTAATCGCAAGGCATCTTCGTTAAAACGCGCTTCTGGATTGCCGACGGCTCGGATAAGTTTATTCTTTAAATCGTTTTGGCCCTTAAAAGGATCAATGATTTTAAATTTCCCATCTTTAACTTGAATTGCCATGGCGTTAATGGTGAAATCTCGACGCGCCAGATCATCTTCCAGCACGGTGGCAAATTTAATTTCATCGGGATGACGCTTGTCTGAATATTTTCCTTCTAATCGAAAGGGGGTGACTTCTACAATTTTTAGAGTTTCATCTTCGGAATTAGTAATAACCGAAACAGTGCCGAAATCATTTTCATAAAAACTATTAGGAAATAATTTCTGAATTTCCTGCGGGGTGGCATTTGTAGTAATATCCCAGTCTTTAGGCTTTTTCTTCAACAAAACGTCACGAACACAGCCACCTACAAGATAGGCCTCGAATTTTTGAGGTGCTTTATTAAATTGCTCTAAAATATTTTTAATCTCAATAGGAATTTCCATTGGTTTTTTCATTTCGCGCGACGCTTCCAACCGAGGAGAAGCCAGATTAATGCGATTTTTAAACCAAAAATTTTCCTGACCGTCCTTCATTATTTAAATTGTAGCTGAAAATCAGCACTCTGTCAATTTAAAAAAATTGAATTTTCAAAGAAAAAATGATAAATTAATATCGCGCCCTCGTGGTGAAATGGATATCACGCCAGTCTTCGGAACTGGAATTGGGGGTTCGAATCCTCCCGGGGGCACTAAAGAAAGCTCAAAACTCAAAATTCAAAAGTACTAAAAATAAGAATTGTAATGGTTTCTGGCGGTTGGCGAAAATTTTCTAAGAAAATTTTCGCCAACCTTTCATCTCGGATTCATATGCTCTTGCAAAAAATACGAAATGTGGTAAAGTAAAAATAGCTATTTAGCAATTTATTTAAAAGGAGGGTGGGATGTTTTTGTACAAACTACTTTTCTGGTTTGTGTATTTACTCTTTCGACCTCAGATTAAGGAAATAAAGGGATTAGAAAATTTACCAGATGATCGTGGATTCCTTGTGGTGGCTAACCATCAGAACAATTACGATCCGCTCATAATTGCTGCGGCAATGTATCCTTTTTTCCAGCACTATCTCAAACCAAAAAATCGCAAAATTTATTTCATCGGTTCCCCCCGGTTGAAAAATGAGTTCTTCCGTCATCCCTTCATAAGCGCTTTGCTTACTGTGGGTATGGACAGCATTGGCTATCTGCCCGCTCGCCGCGATAGTCTGAGGCGCTCAACTGAATTCATTGCAGATGGGAATGTGGTGGTCATTTTCCCCGAAGGAGGCCGTAATCCAAACAAAACGTTGAAACGCGGCAGAAGAGGCGCGGCAGTTATTGCTTTACTCAGCGGTTGTCCCATTGTTCCGATAGGATCTTTTGGTCCTAAAACCTATGGTTTGAAGGAAGGAATTTTAGGATTTTTTGCCAGTAAAAAACTTGTCATCGGAAAACCGTTTTTCGTCAAAATTAGATCACAGCAGGAAATTAATGCTAATCCTCAATTTTTGGTGCAATCCACCAATGAAATTATGAATAGAATTGCAGAAGTCGCTCAAAAGCAATGCCAACAGGCCCCAACTTAGCGGGTCTGTTTTTCTTGAAGAAAAGAAAAATTTTAGGTAAGATAAAAAGAAGGTCAAAACTCAAAAGTCAAAATTCAAAACTGAAAGTCAAAAATCAAAAATTTTGAGATTTGAAATTTGCATTTTGAGTTTTGAGTTCCGCGTTTTTACTCCGCCCATAGCTCAATTGGTAGAGCAGTTGCCTCTTAAGCAAACGGTTGCAGGTTCGAGTCCTGCTGGGCGGACCTATAATTATTAAACAAGGCAAGAAAATAACACTCGAAACAATGCCAAAAACTCGTTGAAGAATCAAATCCGAATTCAAACTAAAAAATCGTAAATTAATAATTTAAAATTAAAAAGGAGGTTGCCTCATGAAACTTTTAGCCTGCGATTTGTGTCATTCGGTTGTTCCACTTACTAAACGTTTAAAGAGTTGCCGTTGTAAAAATATCGGCGGAAAATATCTGGATCAGAAAAATATTATTATTTATGTCAGAGATAAAAACAGCTGCAGAGTAATTGGTCTTTCTAATGCTGTCCGTTACGGCTTGATTAAAGAAGGATGTGCCTGGATTATTGATTTTAACGATCCAACTATTAAGAAACTCTTTGAATTATAATCGTCAACTTTAAAAAGCTAAAAAGAGCGAAAACCGCTCTTTTTTAATTTAATATAGGCATTTTAGAGATTAAAATTTTAAATTTATATTTGCGTTATCGTTTATCGCAGCTTCTAGCTTTTGCCTATCGCCTCAGACGGGACTTTTGATTTTTGAATTTATTTTGTATAATTATCTATATGGAAATTTTTAAACCTAAAATTAAAATCGCCATTTCCGGAGCGGCCGAAACAGGTCATTGCAGTGCTAAAGCAATGGAACTTTCTATGAAACTAGGTGAAGAATTAGTAAATCATGATTGCGTAGTCGTAACAGGCGCTACCACAGGCGCTCCTTATTGGGTCGCCAAAGCAGCCAAACAAGCAGGAGGAATGGTAATTGGCTTATCTCCGGCTATTTCAGAAAAAGAACACATTAACAAATATCACTTGCCTATTGATTATCATGATTTAATTATTTACACTGGCGCCGGCTATGCTGGTCGTAATCTTTTACTAACGCGTTCGGCTGATGCGGTTATTACAATTTGCGGCCGGATGGGGACTTTGAATGAGTTCACTGTCGCTTTTGAAGAAAATCGATTAATTGGCGTTTTGGAAGGCACCGGTGGAATGGCAGATATGATGCGCCAGATTATCGATAAGGCCTTTCGAGGGCCAGGCCCGGTTATCTTTAATAGTGATCCGAAAGCTCTCGTTGAAGAATTGATAGAAAGTATTTTGCAGGAAAAAAATCAATGAAACATTAAAATAATAAGTTTTAAAGGTCGATTTATAAAAATAAACCATGCCTACCAAAACAAATTCTAAAACTAAAGAAAAAAAGGAAAAATTAATAGGAGTTGTTACTCATTACTTCGATAAAATCGGAGTAGCCGCTTTAAAATTAAAAGCTCCTTTGGCTGTGGGCGATCGCATTCTTTTCCGAAGCAATTTGGGCGATTTATTTGAGCAAGAAGTTACCTCAATCCAAATAGAGCATCAATCCGTCCAAAAAGCCAAAAAAGGCGACGAAGTGGGTATTAAAGTGGATCAAAAAGTTCACGATGGAAATGAGGTGTATTTGGTCGAATAATTAAAATTTTTATTCACAATGAACGATCTTGTTATTTTAGGTCAATTGCTGCTTTCTTTATTTTTGGGATCCCTTATTGGATTAGAAAGGCAATTGGCTCGAAAACCAGCAGGTTTCCGAACTTATGCCCTTGTTTCTTTAGGTTCGACAATTTTTACTATTATCTCTGAAATGTTAGCGCTGCGTTATTCTAATACACCTAATTTTTCTTTTGATCCTTCCCGTATTGCTTCACAAATTATTGTCGGCATTGGATTTGTAGGAGCTGGCGTGATCATCTATCAAAAATCGCAAATCCGAGGCATTACTACAGCCGCCAGTTTGTGGGTAACAGCCGCAATTGGTATGGCCGTAGGTTTTGGCTTATACACCCTCGCTATCATTTCAACTTGTCTCGTCCTTATTGTCTTAATTGTTTTTTACTTTTTTATCGAAAATCGCCTAACAAAAAAATTAACGCAGAATAAATGAGTCTATCTAAAAAAATCAGCAACTATTTTACAACGTCTTCCATTTTAGCTGGCACCATCTTGGGTGCCGGCCTCTTTACATTGCCCTATATTTTCATTCAATCAGGCTCACTCTTATTTATTATTTATCTTATTCTGGTTACCTTAATTTGCTTGGCTACTCACCTGGCTTATGGTGAATCACTCTTGCGTACCGAAGGTGAACATCGTTTTATTGGAATGGCTGAAATTTATTTAGGCAAATGGGCAAAAAAATTAATTACCGTCACAACATTTATTAGTATTGGGGGATGTCTTTTAGCTTATTTAATTATGGGGGGGCAATTTCTCCAAAATTTTTCTCAAATTATTAATCATCCTCTAAATCAATGGCAATCTGTTCTGATTTTTTGGCTACTCGGTTCTATTGGAACAATACTTGGTATTAAATTTGTAGGCGGTGGCGAAATGATTAGTCTACTTGTAATTACTGCCTTTATTATTGTCTTTGCTATTTTGGGCATACCCCATCTTAATTTAAGCAGCGTCCCCTTAATTAATTTTTCTCAATTTCTTTTGCCTTATGGAGTTTTGCTTTTTGCTCTTTCTGGAGCTTCCGCCGTGCCAGAAATTTATTCTTATTTTCGTAAGCAATCTATTACGCCTAAAGAAATTAATTTTAAAAAACCTATTCTGTGGGGCACAATCATTCCGGCTATTCTCTATTTAATTTTTTGCTTAGGAGCAGTGGGAATTATGGGCCCTCACAACATAAGTATCGATTTAGTACCTCAATTAGTAAATATTAATCCCTGGCTAGGTATTATTACTGATTTATTGGGCATTCTTCTCATCATCACCTCATATTTCATCCTCGCTCTCAATTTTAAAAATTCTCTTGTATTTGATCTGAATTTAAAAAATTTAGTTGCCTGGACCGTCAGCATCTTCTTGCCATTAATCCTTTATCAACTTGGCATTCATAATTTTATTCAAATTATCGGTTTCCTAGGCGCTGCGGTTTTAGGCATCGAAAGTCTTATTACTTTTCTCATTCACAAACAATCCCAACAAAAAGGCACCGTCCAGCCTCTTTTTGTTTTAAAAATATCTCCAGCAATAAGAATTATTCTTATCGCTCTCTTAATATTAGGCGCTGTTTTAGAAATTCTCGGAATAGTCGTTTAAATTAATGCTCTAGGGTATTTTTTATTAAAAAATTTTTAAATATAATTTATATATGCCCGAAATTTTAAGAAAACCACCTTCTCAAATTAAAATTAGAACTCTGGAAACAGACGTTGAAGATATGAGAAAAAGCGGCGGTGGCCTCGTCGAGGGAAAAATCTTGGGCCGTTCACTAGAAGAATTAACCTCATCGATTGAACAAAAGAAAAAGGGGGAGGTCACCTTTTTTCCTACCCGAGTTGCACCAGAAGAGATTACTCAGAAAAAGAAGAAAGTGCCTATTATTATTATTGCCACCATTGTTGGTATAGGCCTTGTTATTGGTCTAGTTTTTTATACCGGCCACAAACCTCAATCGCCCTCTAATACTCTACCCCCCGCAGCCCAACCTCAATATATCTCTCTCCTCCATAATTATAATGGACCTCAAGAATCAGTTACTTTTGATCTTACTCTTAAAAATTTTGAATCTATTTTAGTGAAACAATTTTATACTATTACAGTTCCTGAAACGGTAAAAGAAATTATTTTTACAAAAAACAATGGTGAATTAGTAACGGGAGAGGAATTCCTCAAAACGCTTTTTAATAATTTTGAGGGCATTCCTTTCGGCAATCAACCCAAATGGTCTAAATCTTTCTCTTTTATAATTTATACAAGTAAGAATGGCACCAACTCAATTGCTTATGTTGCGCAAATGGACAACTCCAGCTTAAACGTAACAGCCTTTTCTTCGCTTAAATCTCGTTTTGCTATTGATTTTGAAAAATTTATCATAAATAATGTTAAACTTCTCACTTCTCAATATCTACAAGATCCAGGCAAACCCAATGCTCAATTTCTTCCTCAAACTATCGGCGCAATTAATGCGTCAGTTCTCCAATTTTCTACCGGCGCTGAATTTTACTATGCCCTCTATGATAATTATTTTATTGCAGGCACTAGTAAAGATGCTTTTACTAAAATTTTAGATTTAATTATAACAAGGTAGAGAAGAAAAATTGAGGTAAGAACATAAGTTTGGCTCCGTCTCTGAAATAAATACGGCCGAGGTGGCGGAATCTGGCAGACGCGCTAGGCTTAGGACCTAGTCCCCTTTGGGGGTTGAGGGTTCAAATCCCTCCCTCGGCACAAATTTATTGTCGCCAGTTTAATCTAAAACCAGCCTCTAAGGCTGGTTTAGTATGTGAGTCTTTTGTTTGAGATCGTCTCTTCTAAATCTGAGTCCCCAACAACCCTCCAACAATTCTAGTAATACTGAATGCTAAAATGGCAATTACTACCGCAATAACAGCATAAATAAGCATTTTATTAGCAGTTTTTACTTTATTAGAATCACCAGCTGCAGTGATATATGAGAAAGCAGCCACTAAACCCAAAATAACCGCGGCCACCAACACAATGGTGTAGATCCATCGAGCAATATTATTCACTACATCCATCCACGTATTAAGATCACGCGGGGCAGGAGTATTATATGGCTGTCCGGGGTATACTTGGGCGCTTGCAATGCTGCCTAAGATTAAAGAAGCGACTGCTATTAAATAAACGACTGAAAGAATTTTTTTCATTGTGATTGATTTTATCGACCTTTAGAAAAAATTTATTAGTTATTTTTGCTATTTTTATTAGGAATTCTTAAATCTATATATCATTTTTCCAAAATATTAATAACAATAGCATTAATGCTAAATGCTAACAGTGCCACCAACAAAGCAATTACTGCATACATAATTTGATTACGCGCTTTCTTGACATTCTCTGTTTTTCCACCAGCTGTCAGAAAGGTAAAGGCCGCTAGTAAAACGAAGATGACAACTAATACTAAAAGAATATTGTACATCCATTTTGCAATATTATTAATAATCTTAATAACATCTTGAACATCGTTAATCTGAATACTGCTTGTTGCTAACTGGTTTTGTTGGGCAAGCGCTGGAGAAATCATTAAAACACTTATTATAATTGCCAAAATACTTGGTAAAATTTTTTGGATCATATATTTGTTTTATTTAGCGAGCTGATTAATTAAATTGATGAGATTAGCGACTGAAAAAATACTAATAATGGCTACGGCAACACTTGTCCAAATTAAAACTGACTTGGCCTTTTTCACATTTTCAACATTACCCGTACTCATCAAGAAAGCGCCATAAAAATACATTACTAGAGAGACCGGACCGGCAATCAACAACAGATATTGCTGCAAAGTATTAATTAGTTGAACTAAGGAAGTAGCATTGGTAATTAAATTCTTCCCAAAGCCAAACACCCCTTCAATCAACATAACCACAACCAAACCTCCCATTGCCCATCCTAAAGCATTTTGCCCTTGTTTAACTTTTTTAGGATCCCCTCCAGCTGTCATTAAAAGAATTGCCCCCCAAATCGTCATCACGGCACTCAAGGGCACGGCTATATCAAGAATCGCTCGAACAATAAGTTGCATTAATCCTCTAATATTATTGACTTTTAGAGGGCTAACCAGCTGGGCTGACGCTACTGAGGTTATTAAAATTCCTACTAATAATATTGTAGAAAAGAAAAATAATCTCGTCAAGTTATTTTTTTTATTTTGAAAATGAGGTAAAGGCATACTTGTGATATTATCTAGGCCAATCGGCATTAAGAATATTATTCAAGGTTAAAGGGTGTCCTAAAAGAATGGTACAAACAATATTAATAATAAAGCTGGCTCCGTAGGCAATAATTAAACCGATAAACGCAGCCTCGATAATTTTTTGACCCGCCTTTACGCCTTCTGGTTTTCCTTGGGAAATGATCATTCGAATACCCCCATAAAGGCCAAAACCTATTGCTGCATAAAAAGCGATGTCTCTTAGTAAGTGAAAAACGTTGGTAATAACGCGAAGAACATCACTAAAGTTACAATTTCCGACTTCTGTACAAGAAGTAGGAACACCTTCTAATAATCCGCCCCCTGTTTTCTCCACTGTTGTGGTAACTGAAACAGGGAGGGCCTGAGGAGAAGAGGTTAATGATTGAGCAAAAGCTCTATTATTCCAACAACAACTCCCCAACAAAAGGATTGCTCCTGCTATAATTATTCCTTTAAGAATGGATTTGGGAATAAATTTTCTCAAAATCATTGGTTAAAATTACGATTTATACGCTGAGCTGCTTCATGAAGAGCTGTTAGCGGTGCGACCTGACCGCTCAAAATAGATTCTAACATATTTTTAAAAATAATAGTATTCTCTTCGGGGTTAAATTGTAACCATGTTTTAGCAGTAAGAGCTTGCTCACAAAAAACGCTCAATTTTTCATCATTTTTACAGGATTGAATTAAAACACGATTGGCTGCTGGTCGCAAAGTAGCATTCAAATAAGCCGGCGCTCCGGCATTAACCAAAAAATAAACAAAATCCCAAGCCTGCTGAGGATATTTAGATGTGGCCGATACTGAAAATGCCCAATAATTAGCGTAGTTTTGCTTCGCAATAGCGCTACTCGGCTGAGGCAATGGTGCGATACTATAATTTAAATAGCTGTTGAGAACCTCGAGCGTTTTCATCGCCGAACTATAATCAATGAGCATTGCTAGTTTATTTTGCGCAAAAGCCTCCAAAGCATTAGGGAAATGTTCATTCCATGAATAATTAGGACTGGCCGGATTAGCAAAGCTTAAATAAAAATTGACAGCATTAACGCCATTGGTTGTATCAAAAATTCCCCTTCCTTTCTCATCAACAATTTTTTGGTTGTTGTGCAGCATTAAAAGTAAAACAATATCAACGGCATTACGAATGTTACTAACCGTTCCTAGGGCTGCTCCCGATTGAATAATTTCACCATTTGCATTTTTTTTGGTAAGCAGTTGAGTATCTTTAACAAAATCGTCCCATGTTGCAGGGGGCATTGCAATACCGGCGCTATTAAAAAAATCTTTATTATAATATAGTGCCAACGTATCTACGTATACAGGCAAAGCCCACACTTTGCCATTATAATATAAATCTTCCGCTACAACATCCACGAAACTGGCTTTCAAATCTTTTAATAAAATACTCGAAGGATATAGTTTATCTGAATGTTTAAGAATCCAATTGTGTTTCACCATTAAAATATCCGGCCCCTTTTGAGCTGCTAAAGCGTTTAAAAGATTGCTTTCGTATTCGTTTTCATTAACCTGACGATAATTAATTGTTACATTGGGATACAGGCTCTGATACTGTTCCAGCACATCCTTAAAAGCTTGAGCGCTATCAATGCCCCAAAATTCTAAAGTAACAGCTGGCATTTCGGAAGGATTTCTCTTCTCGTTAGATTTTAGACCAGGGATCACTCCTAACAACATAAGAACCACCAATAAAATAATGATGGCTACTATGATAAAAATGATTTTTTGAGATTGGGTTAAAGTTTGCTGAGGCATAATTACTTTTGAAAAAGTGCACACCAATGAGTATCAGCAATCTCTAAAGTGCGCACAAATTTAAAATGCTGGGATTGAGTTATTTTTTGAATTTCTTCCAAAGTAAGCCTATTTTCTTTGGGAGGGCCCAAAGTACTATCGACTTTCCAATCGATAACCACCAGTTTCCCTTCAGGTTTTAATATTTTATAAGCTTCTTCAATGATATTTGGCCGCAATTTTTTCTCTACTTGAAATAAAAGGTTGGCTATAATCACCCAATCGCAGCTTTCGGAATCTAGGGTGCTTGTCTTTTCTAAATTAGCCCAACGCGTTTCAATATTATTCACCCCTCGCATTTGAGCCAAAGATTTTACGGATTCTAATTGTTGAGGCACTACATCAATAGCAAAAACCTTGCCCTCGTCGCCAACTGCCTTCGCTAATTCTAATGTTAAAATACCGCTGCCACACCCAAAATCCGCAACAGTAGCGCCCGGTGCAATATTTAATTGAGAAACTAGTACTTTGGGGTTAAATATTTGAGCCATATTAATATTTTATCACAGATCCCAAAAACTACAAAACCACAATACCTGCAACCGCATCATCTTCTTCAAGACGAATAATCCGTACTCCTTGAGCAATGCGTGATTGCTGAGAAATATTACTCAGATCTGTTTTAATTAAGATGCCTTTTTTGGAAATCAACAAAACCTCTGTCGTATCCTTAGGAATAACTTTAATCGCTACCACCTTGCCTGTTTTCTCGCTAATCTTGGCAGTTTTAATACCTTGCCCGCCTCGATGTTGCAAACGATACTCTTTCAAGGCAGTTCTCTTTCCAAACCCCCTTTCCATCACTACCAGTAATAATCCATCTTTTAATTCGGGTTTAATAACATCAAAACCTCTCACTTCATTATCTTTTTCTTTTTTAAGACGAATGCCCAAAACACCTGCAGCACCTCGACCCATGGGCCGCAAATCCTTTTCTTTAAATCGAAGAGCTTGGCCATAAGCAGATAAAACTATAATTTCATCATTGGGCTCAACAATTTTTGCATCTTTTAATTCGTCTCCCTCTTTTAATCTCATAGCAATTAAACCTGAGCGCCTTACATTGGCAAAATCAGCTAAACTCATCTTTTTCATCATGCCGTTTTTTGTCACCATCACAAGGTAGCCATTCGATTTTGACAACTGATTAGGATAAGCCACTATCGCCGCAATTTTTTCTTCTTTCGGTAAATCGAGAAAATTAAAAATACTTTTACCTCGCGCTGTCCGAGCGGCCATAGGAATTTCAAAAGCTCTTAACTGAAATACTCGGCCACCGCTTGTAACAAAAAGTAAATTATCATGAGTGTTGGCCAATAACACTTGCTGAATTTTATCTTCTTCTTTAACATCAAATCCTATAATTCCTTTCCCGCCTCGTTTTTGAGCTTTAATAATTTCGGGTTCAAAAGCCTTAATATAGCCATCCTGACTCATCATAATTACCACTTCTTGATTAGGAATAAGGTCCTCTTCTTTAAATTCTCCTATTGGAATATTTAATACTTTAGTTCGACGTTCATCAGAATATTTCTTTTTAATTTCCGAAGTTTCGTCTTTAATAATCTGCAAAATTTTTTTAGGACTTCTCAGAATTTCCTCTAACTCTTTTATTTCTCTTAATTTTAATTGAGCCTCTTCTTCAATTTTTTGTCTTTCTAGGCCTACCAACGTTTGCAATTTCATTTCTAAAATAGCATCTGCTTGAATAGCTGTTAATTTGAAATGTTTAATAAGTCTTTCTTTAGCTTCGTCTCTGCTTTTAGACGTTTTAATGGTTTTAATAACTGCATCAATATTTTTGAGGGCTTTAAGCAGTCCTTCTAAAATATGCAGGCGATCTTTGGCTTTTTTTAAATCAAACTGCGAACGCTTGTAAATAATCGTCTGCCGATGTTTAATGAATTCTTCCAGCAATCCTTTTAAAGAGAGCGTTTGGGGCTGAATACCCTCTACTAAAGCTAAAAAATTAACATGAAAGTTTTTTTGCAAATCAGTATGTTTGAAAAGATTATTTAAAACCTTTTGAGGGTGCGCATCATTTTTTAGCTGAATAGTAATTTGGAGACCTTCTTTATCTGATTCATCACGAATATCTTTGATGCCTTCAATCCTTTTGTCTTGAACAAGTTCAGCAATTTTTGCTAATAAATCAGCTTTATTTACTTGGTAAGGAATCTCGGAAATAACAATATCAGCCTGCCCTGCTTTGCGCTCTTGAATTTCGGTTGTTGCTCGGACAGTAATAGCCCCTCGGCCACTCGCGTAAATTTCCTCTAATGACTGACGATTATAGATGACTCCGCCAGTGGGGAAATCTGGGCCTTGAATTAACTGAAGCAAATCTTTCACTTCTGCATTAGGATGATCAACTAGATATATTAAAGCATCACAAACCTCACCTAAATTATGAGGAGGAATACTTGTGGCCATCCCAACAGCAATACCGGACGTTCCATTAATCAAAAGATTGGGAAGACGAGTTGGCAAGACCAATGGCTCTTTACGCGTTCCATCATAGTTGTCTTGAAAAGGCACAGTTTCTTTATCAATATCTTTTAACGTCTCTTCAGCAAGAACAGCCAATCGCGCTTCTGTATAACGCATAGCAGCAGGCGGATCGCCATCAATAGAACCCCAGTTGCCTTGTCCTTGAATCAAGGGATAACGTAAAGAAAATGGCTGAGCCATCCGGGCCAAAGCATCGTAAACCGGCACATCGCCATGGGGGTGATATTTACCTAAAACTTCACCCACGATACTGGCTGATTTGTGAAATTTGCTACTATGCCAAAAGCCAGCCTCAGCCATTGCGTAAAGAATACGCCTTTGAACAGGCTTCAAACCATCTCGTACATCAGGCAATGCACGTGAAATAATAACACTCATCGCATAATCCAAATAAGCAGTTTTAAGCTCTTCAGTAATTTCTCGAATAATAATGCGGTCTGTTGCCTCAGAAATCTGATGATTGTCTTTTTGTTGTTGCTGTTGGGTTTTATTCGCTTGATTTTTTTTAAAATGTTTATTTTTTTTAACCATTGTAATTTATTTCATTAAAAAAAGAACTAACTCGGCATAAGATTTGTATTGTATTACCAGTTGATGCACCCCCGAAGAAATACTTTGGGTAATTTGAATAACCAAACCCACAAATTGTGAAAAAACCTTTAATAGACCGCCGCCAATAGCGCTCAAGAAAGGACGAAGATAATCACGATATATCACATTCAAACCATTGCGAAAAATAGTAAGATGCGAAGGCTCTTCTGTTTTTTCTGTCGCCTGAGTTGTTGAAGTCACCGGATGTTCGGCTACGTTATTTTTAACCATAAAAACCCAGCCTACGAGTAAAAAGCAAATTATAACAATCAAAGACCCGCGCAAAATAGCCATTCTTTTTTGATATGGCTGTGAACGTAAATAATGAATATTCTGATTCGCTTTTTCTTTAATTTTGTTTAAATTTATTATCTTGCTCATAAGGCATTTAAAACTATCGTTCTAATTTCTTCTCCCCAGTTTTCTAAATCTTTTGATTTAATAATTACCCGATCTTCTTTGTTTGCAGATTTTACTTCCATTTTTTTCAAGAAATTATCCAATTCTCCTCTTTTGATTTTAAGGCCGGGAATTTTATAATACATCGGGATAACAATTTTCGGCTCTAATTGCTTAATAAATTCCGCAGCAGCGGTCGCATCTAATACATCTCCTCCTCCAACGGGAACCAAAATAACATCTGCATCGCTAAAAAAATTGCCCACTTCCGGCGTCATTTCTTTCGGCGTCATCATACCTAAATAACCTACTTTAATATTTTCTATTTGAAGTTTATAAGCGCTCTTTACGAGGTTTTTATTAATGCTTAAAATAATTCCTCGAATAAAATTACCTTTTAATTCGTATTCGCCGGCATTACTAATAAGAAATGCCTCTTTTTTTTCTTGTCCAAAAAGACTATCCGAAAGATCAGAAAAAATATTAATAATTACATCAACCTTGTGACGCGGCGAATTTAAGCCAGATTCACGCGTAGGCAGTTCAGTCAAAACTGAAAACCGATTACCGGTTTCTGTTATTTTAAAACATCCTTCACCGAACCATTCAATAGTCATATATGAAAATTTTACCAACTTTTAATCTAAAAATCAAATTGACAAAGAATTGTTATTAATCTTTCCAAATTGTAAATTTGATTTCGCTCTGGACTTTTTCAAAGAAATTGGTAATATATGAAAATATGGTTAATCAAAATCCTTCTTCACCTCAGGTTAAAAAACGACCTACTTGGTGGCACAATATGGATGTGCCGCGTTTAAATGCTAACAGCATCGTTGAAGCAAAAGTTTTAAAAAAAACTCCTCGCAGTCTTTATCTTGATTTAGGGCCATATGGCACTGGATTAATTTGGGGAGCAGAATTTGCTCGGTCCGCAAAGAATATTGAAAATTTAAAAGAGGGTGACGTTGTTCGCGTTAAAGTTCTCGAACCTGAAAATGAATTTGGTATGGTAGATGTTTCTCTCCAAGACACCTTCCAAGAAAGCCAATATCAATGGGTGAAAGATTTAATAAATAACAATCAAACTATTGTAGGCAAAGTGGTGGGGGCTAACCGCGGCGGTTTATTAATTAAAATTAATGATCTGCAAGGATTTTTGCCAACTTCCCAAATGACGGAAAAGCATTTCCCCCGCGTAGAAGGCGGTGACAAAGAAAAAATCCTCGAAGCCCTAGAGGGATTAATCGGCCAAGACATCGAAGTCAAAGTCATTAATTTTAATCCTGCCTTAGGAAAAATTATTTTATCAGAGAAGAAAATCGAAGAAGATGCCATTAAAGATATAGTTGACAAGCTCAAAGTTGGCGATGAATTAGAGGGCACTCTTAATAAAATTACCAGTGGTGGCGCTATTATTACTGTAAAGGATTATCCTCAATTAAAGGCTTTCTTACCGTTAGAAGAAGCTTCCTGGACGCCAGTTGACAATCTAGAAGATATCCTCAAACCCAATCAAACTTATCGTTTTCAAATTGCCTCTATCAATAAAAACAAAGAAATTATACTGTCTTTGCGGTCTTTAGAAGAAGATCCGGTAATTCAAAAATTAAAACAGTATCAACCTCAACAGGTAGTCCGAGGTAAAATTTATAAATTTATACCTTTCGGCGCATTGGTCCAAATTGATAATGACGTTTTTGGATTTATCCATTCTTCAGAATTTGGAGGGGTAGAGGCAATGCAACAAAAAATTAGCTTAAATCAAGAACTGGATTTCGTTATTGATACCATCAATCTGAACGAAAAAAGAATTAATCTTCATCTAAAAGAGGCGCTGTAAAAATAAAACAATGGCGAAAAATCTAGATGCGATTGCTAATCAAAAAAATGGGTCTTCTCAAGAGAACCAGATTTTAGATTTAAAAAAGATTTCTATCGATAATGCGGCAGAAAAAAAGGCTTCCGGCGCCTCCTCTCAATCAATTTCCCCCTCTCCCAACGAAGCAAAAACTACACCAACTACACAAAAAAAATTACAGCCAATTTGGTGGACAATTGAAAAGAAGTATGCCGTTAATTCATGGCTCTCTCTGATTTTTTTTACCGCCATTATTATTTGCAGCATCATTGCTATTACAAGCCACAATTGGACATTTTTGGCTATTCTTATTTTAGGCACTATTCTTTTTATTCTCTTATTTTTGCAACCGCGCAAAACATGGTATCGTTTAACTCCAGAAGGATTTTATATTGATGATGATTTTATCCCTTATCGCGATGTTAAATATTACTCTATTTTGGAAACAACTGATAAAAATTTCATTATTCTAGAAACTGATAAATTACTCGACAAACACATTTTTCTCCCTTTCAAAAAGGAAAAAACGGCTAAAATTAGAGAATTTTTAAACAACTTCTTAAAAGAGAGGGAGATTAAACCATCCTTGCTCGATTTATTGGCCAATATTTTTTAATCAAGCCCCCATAGCTCAACGGATAGAGCGCAGCCCTGCGGAGGCTGAGATCGAGGTTCAATTCCTCGTGGGGGTACCATAAAAAAATCAAAAATCAAAAATTACGATAAAACGATAAAAAATTCCTTCCTGCCGGAGACAGGCGTTCAAGATAATACAATAGTTTTGAGATTTGAGATTTGGAATTTGAGATTATATAATCATTTTATGTTCGACTTTCAAACTCCAATAGAATCAGTGCCGGGAGTGGGACCAATGTATCTCAAAAAGTTTCACCAATTAGGTATAAAAACAGTGGGAGATTTGCTTTTTTATTTCCCATTTCGTTATGAAGATTTTTCCCAAATCAAAAAAATTGCCGATTTAATTCCTGATGAAGTAGCAACAATTGAAGGAAAAATTTTGCAAATTAAAACCTTTCGTACGTGGCGCAAAAAAATGTTTCTTACCGAAGCTATTATTGAAGATGAGACTGGTCCTTTAAAAATTATCTGGTTTAACCAGCCTTTTTTAACTAAAAATTTAAAGCCCAATGACTGGCTGAGTGTCGCCGGTCGCCTCACCGAAAATAAAAACGGATCTTATTTCATTCCTTCTCATTATGAAAAAATTAATCCGGAAGATGCTTCTTCACGCCGAGAAACCGCCGGACTCATTCCAGTTTATTCTGAAACAGCTGGATTAAGTTCTCGGGCTTTAAGATTTTTCATCAAAAAATGCCTGGCTCAAACTCGCTTTCCTCTAGATCCCCTTCCTTTATTTTTACGCCAAAAATATCACCTTTTGGATTTAAAAACCGCTCTGCAACAAATTCATTTTCCCAGCTCCCTCAATAATGCTCAAGCGGCTCAAAAAAGATTTTATTTTGAAAATTTATTTATTTTGGAATTAATCATGACCAGACAGCGTCTTCAGTTAAAACAATACCGCGGTTTCTATATTAAATCCAATATGGCCGCTTTGAAAAAATTTGCTGATCAACTGAATTTTCAGCTCACCGGAGATCAAAAAAGTGCTATTCTGGATATTTTAAGAGATCTCCAAAAAGGCAAGCCAATGAATCGACTGCTACAAGGCGATGTGGGATCGGGAAAAACAGTGGTGGCTGCCGCCGCCGCTCTTATGACGGTGGAAAATCATTATCAAGTTGCGTTTATGGCGCCAACTGAAATTTTAGCCACCCAGCATTTTCATACTTTTACTCAACTTTTAAAAAATTTCGATATTAATATTGGGTTAATAACCTCTACCACTATTCAAATAAGCTGGAATGGTTTGACTTCTTCTTTAACGAAAAAAGATTTTTTAAAGCAATGTGCTAATCAGCAAATACAAATTATTATTGGCACTCATGCGCTCATTCAAAAAAATGTTAAAATTCCTCGATTAAGCCTTGTTATTATCGACGAACAACATCGTTTTGGAGTGGAACAACGAAAAAAATTATTAGAAAACAAAGAAGGATTTATTCCCCACCTACTTTCAATGACTGCCACTCCCATTCCTCGTACTTTAGCTTTAACTTTGTGGGGCGATCTGGATATTTCCTCTATTAAAGAACTGCCTAAAAATCGCAAGCCTATTGTTACTAAAATTATTACCCCCGACCAAAGAGAGAAAATTTATCAATTTGTACGCGCCGCAATTCGAACAGGGCGACAAGCTTTTGTTATTTGCCCTTTAATTAATGATTCGGTGAAATTAGAAGTAAAAAGCGTTACTCAAGAATATGAAAAGTTAAAAAAAGAAGTGTTTCCTGATTTAAACATTGCGATGTTGCATGGCAAAATGAAGGCTGATATCAAAGAGAAGGTGATGAAACAGTTTCTCAATCGAGAGGTTGATATTTTAATCTCAACCTCAGTTGTGGAAGTGGGAATTGATGTTCCTAATGCTACAATTATTATTATTGAAGGAGCAGAACGTTTTGGTTTAGCTCAATTATACCAATTCCGTGGACGGGTGGGTCGGAGTAGCTATCAATCTTATTGCTTTCTTTTTACAGAAACTAGTAATGTTAATAGTAAAAAGCGTTTAGAAGCTATTTTAAAAGCAAAGAATTCTTTTGAATTGGCAGAATTAGATTTGCAAATGCGCGGCCCTGGTGAATTTTTAGGAACACGTCAATCGGGATTGCCAGATTATTTTATGAACGCTTTAACAAATTTAGACTTGGTCCAAATTACTAAAAAAGAAGCGGAAAATTTATTATTCACCGATCCAGAATTAAATAAATATCCTCTCTTAAAAGATAAAATCAAAGAACAGCAATCTATTCTAGAAAGAATTCATTAATTATAAACCCAAACTCTCGTTGATATTTTGCATTGCTTTTAAACAAAGAGAGATAAATTGTTCCAAATTTAAATTTAAATCACTGCAACGAGCTATAATTTCTCTATTAGCTCCGACTGCAAAACGTTTTTCATGATAACGTTTTAAAACACTCTCTACTGTTAAATCTTTTATTTTTTTTGAAGGTAAAACTAAAGTGGCCGCAACAATTAAGCCTGTTAAGGGGTCTGTGGCGTGAATGGCTTTATCTAATAAAGATTCGCGCGGTGTATGATTTTGCTCATTGTGAGCTTTAATCGCATGTAAAATCACCGGATCATTTAATCCTAATTTTTCTAATTCTTCAGCCGCCACCAAACCATGATGCTCTGGATTATTAATCATTTCTTTGTAATCATAATCATGTAATAAACCAGCCAATCCCCATTGATCTTCATCTTGATGAAAATAACGCGCCAACTCTCTTAAACACGCCTCAACAGCAAGTGAATGTTTTATCATATTAGGATCATCGATTTTCTTTTTAAGTAATTCGAGGGCTTCTTCTTTTGTCATATTAGCTATTTTTAATAGGCATTAAAACATAAAAATAATCGTCTTTATTTGTTGCTTTCATTAAGACTGGTTTAATATCACCATTAAATCCTAATAAAACATTTTCTCCTTCAATACCCCTTAAGCCATCCAGAAAATAATGCCAATTAAATATTAATTCCTGATTTTCACCTTCTACTTCTGCATCTAATTCTGATTTATTTTCACCAATACTGGATTCTTCATTAAAAACAATAATTTTATTTGGTGTTTTTAATTTAATATTGACATTGTTAATTTTAGAAGAAAACACCGCTGCTAATCGAATTGCTTCATAAAGTGATTCTTTGTTAACTAAAACAGTTGTGGCATAAGTTTTTGGAATAATTGCCTGATAATCAGGAAAACTACCCTCAATCAATCGAGAAATAATTTGAATGTCTTCTAAATCAAATAAAATTTGATGAGGATCAAAATAAATTTTGATTTTTTTATCTTCTTTACAAATCCTTAAAAATTCCTGAATTACCCTTAGTGGCACAATCGCTTTTAATTCGGTCATATTGGTTTGAAACTCATTGGGTTTAATGGTTTTTTCCGCGAGTCGAAAAGTATCAGTGGCTACTAATTTCAATTCATTGTTTAAAAAGAAAAGGATACCATTCAATTCCACTCGTCGATTGGTAGGAGAAGCTGCATTAATAATTTGGTTTAGACTTTTTTTAAATAGATCACTTTTAATTTCAATAAAATTATCCGATTTAATTTGAGGAATGATGGGAAATTCACTATCTTTAATACCTTGAATAATATTTTCTGATTTATCACTTTTAATTTTAAGTTTAGAATCAGTAGAATCGAGTTCTAATTTCGGTTCAGTAATATTATTCAAAACCGCTCCAAAAATACTAGCCGGAACAGTTATCCCACCTTCATCCACAATTTTTCCATTCATCCAACTAGTTATTGCAACCTCTAAATCAGTTGAGCACATTTTAATTCTTCCTTTTTCTGTGCTAATTAAAATGTTTTTTAGAATGGGAAGAATGACGCCATTTCCAATTCCTCCTTCGACATCAGAAAAAGCCTTCTTTAAATTTTCCCTCATAACAATTATTTTCATATTTTTATATTAAGTAGTTGTAATAGAGACGACATTTAATTTTTAAAAAATAATCCTTTTATTAATTTTAACTACATTATAAAACATTTTTTACATTTCCACATCTCTGGAT
>Ga0116191_1001010_pt1 | contig 23427 bp, 20 predicted proteins | sample AD_UKC111_MetaG_FD_89897 | JGI IMG/M metagenome (GOLD analysis project Ga0116191, IMG submission 89897) | Active sludge microbial communities of municipal wastewater-treating anaerobic digesters from Hong Kong - AD_UKC111_MetaG | ecosystem: Engineered > Bioreactor > Anaerobic > Digestate... | reverse complement strand
ATGCAATAAGAATCGCCCTTGCAAAAAAACTACTCAAAAGGTAGCCGAGCACAAGGATAAACGCCGCCACGAGGATATTGGGGAGATACATAAAAAGCTTCTCCAAGAGGTGCTCGACGGTAGGGATTTTAAGGGTCTGCATTGCTATTATGATAAACGTGAATATAATCAGCCACTCTATAATTTTAGATATAAGCGTGGAAAGGGATTCCTTTACCCCTCCCCGCAACAGCACCTCAAAGAGGCCTGAGCGTTCGGCAAACCTGTCAATCTTGACTGCCTTCAGGATGCGCGATATGACCATTTTCAAAAAATATGCAAAGACAATCCCAACGATGAGTATAATAATGGATGTAAGCAGGTTTGGTAGAAAAACCAGCATATTTTCATAGCATTTTTGAAACGGCTCTATAAATATTCTTTCAATAATGTTCATAACTACCCTCCTTTTATGCCCAACCCCGAAGAAGGTCACCCTTCAGTGTCTCGAAGGTTAAACAAAGCCTTTCAATACTTTCCTCTACTTCTTGCCCGTTGCTCTCCCTGTTCTCTATTATGAACGAAGCAGTTCTTCCAAGATATAGTGGCGTTATCGATTTGAGCAGGTGTTCCCTGTTCATCATCTTTTTATGTGCAGCGAGGGCAAATCTGTATACTATCTCTGTCCATACATCATCGGGCAGTCTGAAATCGTCAATAGGCCTTGTTGAAAGTTCTCCAAGAAAATGTGTGATGCTCTCAGTAAGAGCGTTTGCCCACAGTCCGCCGAGCTCCTTTACGCCGATACGGAATGTTTCCGTCATTCGTTCAACATTTACGTTTACCGGTTCCAATCCTACATCATAAAAAAAACCAAAGACGGGAACGGTTTCACTTTTTTCGATGCCTTTCCATATCTGCTGATACTCTTCCATGAGATCGAACGTCGAACCTACGACCTGATAAAGCATGGAGCTCAAATCGGTGCTGGGGTCTTTTGGGTCGTGTATCTTTGCACCGAGGTAAGACTGGCAGATTCTAAAATGGTTTGCGATTGCAGTTACCGTCATCCATATGTCTATGCCGTAGCGTGCAACATCTGTTTTCCAGACATCCTTTGTCAAAAAAAACCGTGACAGTTTACCCGAGAAGCCGAAATCCCCTCCTATGGGCTGCCTGACCCTCTTTCCATAAAGTGCCCGTGTAAGAGGGTAAACGATACTGTTTGTAATGGTGCCGTCATATTTGTGTCTTTGGTATAGTGGGGCGACATAATCGAAGTCGTTATATAGTACAGGTTTTATGAGCAATTCTATCCACTCGGGTGTTATGCTGCGCAGGTCTGAATCAACAACAGCACATGCCTTTGCATCAAGGTATTCAGCAATCTCGAATATAGTCTTAAATGCGCTGCCCTTACCTGGTATGCCATGATAAGGGGTTGCGATCTTGAAAAATGGTTCCCCCTTGTGCGAGACCAGTATAGATGAAAAATCATCTATAGCCGTGCCCTGAACCACATCCATTGTTCCGTCTGTTGAACCGCCGTCAGAATTTACAAGGACGGCCTTTTTGTCGGGAAAATATTTTGCAATGCCCGCCTGCACCGCACGCACCACATGACCTATTGTCCTGGCATTGTTGTAACTCGGTATGCCGACAACAATGTCTGTATTTCCAATTGTTTTTATTTTGGCGTATAACTCATTATTAACCTGGGGTGCTTGCATGCTTACACCATAAAATTATTCCCGTGATTTCAGTTTTTGGGTTAGCCCTTCTATGTAAGGGTCGTGCCCTTGGATAACAGCGCCCTGTGTATCAAGCATTTCATTAATGATAGGCGAAGCCTGATGTTCTTTGCGCCTCTTTACCTCATCGTACGGATATTCAAGGAGTTTTGGCTTGTTTTCCGGGTTTGAAAGCCCCATGTCATCGGTTGAACCGAAAATGCGGGCGATATGATGCAAAAGTTTGTCTTTGTAAGCTAAGTACCTGTTATATAGATTCATAAGTCCTCTCTGTCCTGATATTTATTCGCTATGGCTTAAGCGTTTCCGCACATGTTTGTCCATCTCCGCCACTGCTACAACCGTTTTTCTCGGGCAGTCTGTTGTATCCGAATCGTTCTAACCGTTCTTCTACCTCTGAAGGACTTAGTCTTTCAATGCGGGTATCACATTTAGTAAAAATATCTTTCTCATCCAACCGATGCCATTTCATCGTTTTATCATTAACCATACTCGTGTCCTCATTGCTTATTGTCCAACTCCACAGCTTCTTGGATCCTGTCCAGTATATCCGGTATTGCCGCTGTTACCCTGTCCCAGCTTGCAATCAATGGAACGCCAAGCGGGTCTTTCATAATAAGTTCTGCCGCCTTTTTTATACCTTTTGTAAAGGTATCAACTGCGAGACTTTCCTCGTGCCTGTCAAATAGCAGGCTGTTAATCGAGGCATCGTCTTCATATCTTTTTAGCATATCTTGGGCTGTCCTTGCATAAGTAGCGACAAGTGTTTTAAAAAACCCATCGGAAAAGACTATGCCTTCAGATGCCAACGTCCTAAAAATGGATTTGCAGATATCAACGCACATCTTGTGAAGGCCCCTTGAGGCGTCTTCGGCAGACAGGGATTGGTGCTTGTGCTCATAATTATCGGCTATATCGACCTGGCAGACCCTGTTCATCGATGTGTTTCTGTAAACCTCTGCAAGAGTGCCTACTTCGAGCCCCCAGTCTCCCGGGATTTTGTTTACCCTCGCAAGATTGATGTCCATTGAGAATTCACCGGCAAGGATATACCTGAAGCTGTCAAAAAACACGAGAAGCGGATGAAATCCTATTATCTTTTCAAGCGCCCTTACAAGCGGTGTAACAAGGAGCCTGGTAGCTCTGCCGTGCATCTTGTCGGTAACCCTCGTATAGAAGCCCTTACAGAAATCGTAATCAAGGCTGGGATTTGTAACTGGATAACAGAGGCGTGCAAGCATATCCTTATTGTATGTGACGATATCGCAATCGTGGAGCGCTATGGCATTGAATTCCCGCTGTGCCAAAATATAACCGTAAGACATCCAAACGGATCTGCCCTTTCCCTCTAATCCTGTTGGAAGGTCTTCCGATTCGATCGCCTTATATATCTTTTTGATTCTCTTTCCGTTATTCCATATAATTCGGGTTTTTTGAGGGAGTATTGAAAAGAAATTCTTCGACGCAGCAAACTCTCTTTCAGAGGCAGGCCCCAGCGTAACAACAACCTCTTTTATATATTGTATTTTCTGTAATTCTTCTACAATCTTTTTTAGGGCTTCGCCCTCGAGTTCACTGTAAAGGGATGGCAGCACGAGGGCGATCGGCCTTTCCGAAGCATATCGGATGAGTTTCTTTTCTATGTTTTCTGTGTTTTCTTTCCCTAAACGATGTAATGTGGCCACAACACCTGTTTGATAAAAGTCAGACATAAAACACCTCCTTTGGATGATATAATATTCTTTTGGTGTTCAAATTACTGTTGTCCGCTTTACATTGTGCATATTACTTTATATGTCTTGTCGTGTTATTAACGACCCGGCAAACATATGTTTGAAATTGTCTATTGATTCGGACGAACCTATTACGATCAACCTATCCCCATGTTGAAGCCTTTCATGTGGTTTAGGCATGGGTATTCGCTCATTGTTACGAATAATTCCTATAAGCGTGGCACCGAAAGTTTTGCGAAAACGCAATTCAGACAGAGACTTCCCGACATACTGTGAATCTTGTCCTATTTCAACCTCAGCTATCCCAAAGCTTTTCTGGTCAACGTCAAATTCGTTTTCATCGATTCGTTGTAAAAACGCCTCCGCGTTTTTCAGTGTGGAGGGCTCGCCCATTAAAACAATACGATCTGCTGGAAAAAGTTGAAATTCAGGGTCAGGGTCAAGATAGACCCTTCCTGCCCTACTGACAGCAAGAATTGAAATACCGGCTAGAGCGCGAAGATTGAGGTCTTTTATGATTTGCCCCGCAAAGATGGAGCCCTTCCGCAATCTGATCTCTGTTAGTGCAAGTGGCCAGTCGGTGTCAATCGAAAGCATATGTATAGCTTCAGTGAGTGAATCTGCAGCTTCCTCGGCGGCATCACTGAAAGGTCTTAAAATTACATGCGCACCAAAAGAGGAGTATGCTTTTGCTTCTTCTTCGTCCTTTGCAGCAAGGGCAATCCTGCCCTGATAACGGCGCTCTTTGAGGATATCAAGAAGCGTCAAATTCAGTTCCTTATCTCTTACCGTGCAGACAACCCATTTTGAGTTATTAAGAGGCAGGGTGTCTACAAGCTCAGGATCACCAACATCGCCGAAAACAACAGATACTCCACGAGATCGCCATGTTTTAAGCACCTGAGGGTCAAAATCAACACCTACAACACGTTTATTTCTTTCGATAAGATGCTGCACAATGCCGCTTCCATAGTTGCCTAAACCAATTAGAATAAAGTCAACATTAGACATTGTATATTTTTCCGATGTCAATTGTTCACGATGAGGATGTTTTCTCTCGAATATCTTTAACAAAAAAGAGAGCCGGCGGTAGATTGCCCCAGAGTAAATAATCATGTAAGTCGATATGCATATCGTTATAACACCTACTAATGTAATGAGACTCAATGCCTCCATATTTATATGCCCGAGACTGACACCAAGGGCGCCAAGTATAAGCGAAAATTCGCTGATCTGGGCTACAGTGAGTCCCGCCATAAATCCTGTGCGACGCCTATAGCCCATTATGCCCATGATTACTATAACAATAATGGGATTTCCAATAAGTACAAATAAAGACAAATAGATCGCATTGAGAAGCTGAGGCCCGACCATATCCAGCCTCAGTCGTGCACCAAGGTCTATAAAAAAGAAAAGAAGCAGAAAGTCCCTAACACTTACAAGCCTTGCAGCTATGGCCTCCCGGTATCTTGTTGATGCGAGGGAAACGCCTCCCAGAAAGGCGCCAACCTCCTTGCTGAATCCAAGATAATCCCCTGCCGCGCCGAGGAACACTGCCCACGCAATAGCAAAGAGGACAAGGAGCTCTTGGTTTGATGCGAGCCTTTTTGTTAAACCAGGCAGTACATATCGCATGAGGATACCAACAAAAAAAAGGAGTCCCAAGCCTTTTCCAATAATGAGGGCAATTTTTGAAGTAGCTCCATTATCTGCGCCCCCATCTCCCCCTATTGCCGTGAGTATAATCATCGCAAGGATTGCCATAATGTCCTGAACTATCAGAAACCCAAGCGCAATCCTTCCATAAAGTGCATCGATCTCCTTTTTGTCGGAAAGGAGTTTTACAATAATAATAGTGCTCGAAAAGGTCAGCGCCACAGATATATACATGGAAGCAATTGTAGAAAAACCAAGGAGATAGATGATGAAAAATCCGAAGAGACTCGTGAAAACAACCTGACCAATACCCGTTGCGAGCGCAACAGGTCCGGTTGTGCGTATCAAATTTAGGTCAAGCCTCAGACCCACAACGAAAAGCAGAAGTGAAATACCAATGTGGGCAAGCAATTCTATTTGACCATGGCCTTGGATTAGAGAAAAGCCAGATGGCCCAGCCAGGATTCCTGTTGCGAGAAAGGCAACAATCAGCGGTTGGCGCAGCATTTTGCTCATAGCCCCGAGCACAACGGCAAGAGCGAGTATGGATGCTGTTTCATAAAAGGCATGCTCAAACATTTATCTCGCCTCTTTCACATTTATCAGAAAAAACATTAGGATTTAGCTTTTTGTAATACGCTTTACATTTGATTGGATTATAAAACATTATAATTAAAAATCATATGAAAAAGAAGGCCGTTGTATTCACCGATTTAGATGGAACGCTGCTTGATGACAATTATTCCTTTTATGAAGCGCTTCCTGCGTTAAGGCTTATAAAAGAGCATCAGATTCCGCTGGTTTTTTGTTCAAGCAAAACAAAGAGCGAGATAGAGCACTACAGAAGACTTTTAAACAATTTCCATCCGTTTGTTTCAGAAAATGGAGGGGGGATATTTATACCAAAGGGTTATTTCAACAATGCTTCGATAAATGTTTTTAGAGAAACAAGTTTGCAGGATGATTACATTCTGATAAGACTTGGGACTGACTATCTGCGATTGAGAAACGCATTAGAAGAATTACGCACGAAGGGTTTTTCTGTAAAAGGGTTTGGAGATATGACCGTAGAAGATATTTCCCGAACCATGGGACTGGACATACAGCAGGCATCAATGTCGAAAGACAGATATTTCGATGAACCATTCTTTTTATATGGTGATCTGCATGAGAAGGAGGCCCTCTTTGCCGAGATACACAAAATGGGGTTGAAAACAACGGAAGGAAAGATCTACCACCTGCTCGGAGACAACGATAAAGGAAGGGCGGTCTCTATACTTTCAGGACTGTACCGTAAAGAATACAATGATGTGTTGACCATTGCCATTGGTGATGGTTTAAATGATGCCCCTATGTTTGAGCATGCAGATGTAGGCTTTATCGTTGAAAAAGCAGGCGGTGGACACGAGATGCGCATAAAACTTCCAAATCTCGTTAGAGTCCAAGGAATTGGGCCTCAAGGCTGGAACAGCATAATTCAGCGTTTCTTAGCTCATTTATGAATAATAGTACATTATAATATTTACTATTTCACGATATCCGGCACATAAAGAACGATCTTGGGGAACAAAAAGATAAAAAGAATCGTTATTAGATTGCAAAGAATGAAAGGCAGAGCGGCTTTGTATATGTCCGGCATTGAGATGTCTTCAGGTGCGATGCCCTTAAACACAAAAAGCAAAAGACCAAAAGGCGGCGTGGTAAATCCAATGTCCATGGCAATAAGCATAACAATGCCGAACCATAGCGGATTGATCTGATACTGATGAATCAGAGGCATAAAAAGGGGTAGCGTTATCATCATCATGGCTATCTGATCCATAAAACATCCGAGTATCAGAAGTATAATGACCATAAATAGAATTAGCGTTGTTTTTGAAATGGAAAGAGAAGATATAAAAGAGGTCATGCCGTTTCCGACACCGGTGAAGGAAATGATTTGGCTGAAGCCCACGGAGCCTGCAATGATAAGAAATATCATACAGCTTATCTTTGTTGTGGCCTCCAGTGATTTTTTTAGAATTGCAAAATCTAACCTTTTATAAACCGCTGAGAGTACGAGCGATCCGAGACACCCCAGTGCCGCACACTCTGTGGGTGTTGCCGCACCAAAATAGATAGGGGCGATGACAAGTAAAACTACAGACAAAAGGGGTAGTACAAATAAAAAAAATTCTTTCAGGATATCGATCTTGTTATGCTTTTGTGATTCGTATGCGGGGGCAAGGGATGGCTGAATCAAAGCCCTTGTTATGATGTATAGTGTATACAGAGATGCCATGATAAGTCCTGGCAATATGCCCCCCACAAGTATACCTGCGATGGAAATGTGGGCGACGGAACCAAGCACTACAGCAAGTGCGCTTGGAGGGATCATCATGGCAAGACCCCCTGAACCGATGATCGGGCCAATGATAAATGGTTTTCCATATCCCTTTTTCTTCATTTCGGGAATCAGCATTGAACCAAGCAATGCAGTATTGCTTATTGCCGAACCTGTAAGCCCTGAAAAAAATGTCGAGGCAGCGACCGAAAGTATACTCAATCTGCCGGGTATCTTCCCGAAAAACTTGTCTATCACATTTAAGGCATTGAAAGCGATGCCGGATTGAAAGATTATCTCTCCCATCAGTATGAAAAGCGGGATAGGCGTGATTGTAAAATTGGAGAGCGCGCTGTAAATGCTAAAAGAGAGTTGTTTGACACCTTGAACGCCCCCCATAAAAACAAATGAACCGATAACATTTATAAACATAAAGGAAAATGCAACCGGCACCCCAATAAAAATAAGGACAGAAAAACTTGTAAAAAATATCAGAAGAATCAACCACCATTCCATCATCTGTTATCGCGACCCTTTGAAAAGATTTTGACAGCAAATTCAATAAACAGAAGAAAAGAGCCTATCGGCAAAGGCATCAGTATAATCCATTTTTGTATTTCAAGCGCCTTAATGACAGGTGTTTTGAGGTTGAACTGCTCATAAACTACCCACCCGGAAAAGAAAAATAGCAATAATACCGTCAACGCCCCGATAGTATTTGACACGTAAAATAAGATTTTTCTCGGCATAGTCCCTATGTTATCTATGAGCACATTGAGGCTGACATGCCCTTCTTTTCTCAAAACCCACGCAGCACCCAAAAAAGTTATATAGACCTGAAGGTATTCTGAAATCTCTACTGTCCACATCAACGGTTTATTGAAGATTTGACGCATTACTACTTCAGTGCATATGGAAAACATGATAAAGAGAATCAAACAGGTTGAAATCATGGCCATTTTGCTGATAATGCCGTGAAATAGTCTTATCATGTTTGTCATAGGGGGTATGTATTATTGGCTATAAAGTTGTTTAATCTTTAAAGCGTTCGAAGGGTTTTTAACGGTTATCCTATCCCAGGCTGCCTTATTGGCGATGTTCAAAAAGTATTCTCCCTCTTCACCGGAAAAATTTATGACACCAATACCCCTGTTCATAAGAAATTCTTTTTCCTCATTTGCCATCTGTTGGGATAATGCATAGCTCAGCCTTTCGGTTTTTTCAATGACGTTATGGAACAAGCTTTTTGCACTACCATCAAGCTTTTTCCATGTTTTAAGGTTTATGAGTATGCATACATCGGTTTGGTAAAAACCTGGATGTACAACGTATTTGGTAACCTCGTGCCAGCCCAGGTCAGTTATACCAATCGATGGCCATCCGAATCCGTCGACTACTCCTCTTTCAAGGGCTATATACACTTCGCTTGGGGCTAACGTGACCGGGGTTCCGCCGAGCGCCCTTACAAAGGGCTCGTAAATAGGTGTTACCCTTATCTTGAGCCCCTTGAAATTGGGTTTATTGATAGGTCTTTTTAGGTAAAAATGATATTTTGTCCCGCCTGTGATCTTTCCGAGGTAATATATGCCAAGCCTTTCACATATAAGTCCTTGATAAAATTGAAAGACTCCTTTTTTCCTCTCTTCCCACGGCAAATAGGGCGAAAGCTTCATGGCATCTGCTTCGGGCAGTTGTGGGACAAAATATGCACCAGGGAGCAGAGCAACATCGACGACGCCATTTTTTAGAGCTTCAATCTGTTCAAAAGGGGGTATAGACTCTGGTCCGCCCACAAATTGAAATTTTATCTTGCCATCCGATTCTTTTTCAATCATGTTCGTAAATATTTCAAAATTTTTTGACCAAACACTGCTCTTTGTTGTGAAAGTAATAGTTTTAAGTGATATGGCAGCAGCTTTATCGCATAATACGCCTAAGACAAGCAACATACATATGAATATATGAAAACAACGCATCATTTTCATTTTATTGCTCATATTTTATATGGGTTCTTCCATCAATGAAGACAATTTGTCCCTGTTTAATACCACGATTTTTTGTCTCCCTTTGGATATTAGGCTTAGCCTTTCAAGATAATTTAAAACATTTGTTACGGTCACCCTTGAAAGCCCTGTCAGGCTTGCCAAGTCTTCGTGCGTCAATTTCTTTTCTATTATAATGCCGTCTTTTGTTATAAATCCAACCTCGTCTATAAGCTTGATGATGATATGGACGACCCTTTTTTGGGCGTCAAGAAAAGTTAGGTCTTCAACCTGTAAGCCGAGAAGTCGTAATTTTCTGATTATCGAAGTGATGATAAGAAAAGAAATGCGGGGATGCTTCAATATAAGTGTTTCTGCGTCTTCAATCTTGATACAGCAAACCCTTGATGCAAGCATGGCTGTTGCAGTAGCAAAATATGGATATCGGTCGAAGGCTGCGCTTTCCCCAAAAAATGTATTGTTTTCCTGGATGGCGAGGATCTTTTCAGATCCATCCTCCTTAAATATACTTACTTTTACCTTGCCGTCTTTGAGAAAATAAAAATATTTACTCGGTTCACCCTGTAGATAGATGATCTCGCCTGGATTATAAACCCTTGTAGCCGACATGGAAAGCAGAAGCGTTAACTCCTCAGAAAAATTACCTATATTATCTACGACATAAGGGGAATCTGGAAAATATTCTGCCACAGAGCACCCACCTTTTTTCTTTAAAAATAGCATGAATGTAATGTGTTTTACAGAAAAAAAGCATGAGAATTTATAATGTAGCCAAAAGAGGATGCAACCCATCATTACTTTTGAAATAATAATGACAATGGTTGCAATTATTACGGCTTTCGGAATTATCGCCGTTTTTGTTGCAATGATTATTAATAAAGGCAGAAAGAAAAAGAATGAAGGGCAAAACGCATCATAGAGCAAATGCATTGAAACGTGTTGTCGCTTCGATGCAGGTTGTTGTCGCCCGGGAAGGATTTTCTCTGGGTCCTCCCGGGCAAACCTTATTGGTATTGGTTAGCGTTTAACGGGTTCCGGTCTTTTTTGCATATACCTTATAATCAGAGTTTAGGATTCTCTTTGCGCTTTCATCCATAACGTCAGTAATAAATGGTATTTTTGTCTCCTTTTCAGTTTCCCTGTTGCCTGAGAATACATCATTGCGGGAGATTTCCGGTAGGCTGAATTTGCGTGCGCCGGCCATCAACTGCTGAAGTCCTGCTGCAAGTTTGTCGGCAAGCGTCCACATTGCGATAGCGCCAAAAGGTATGTTTTTCATTTCTTCTTCGCCAACCCTCTTTTGTACATCGTAATATCCAGCAAAAATCTCTTCGGGTGTTGAGCCGATTTCCTTAACGGACGGGGCAAGGTCATCCCAATTTCCGTTTACTTCCTTCCTTCTTTCCGGTCTTAAAACGCCTTCGATGTTTGAGCCAACAAAACCCGGAATCATTGCGCCTCTGCCCATACATATGAGCTTTGTAAATGGTGCGCCAAGCGCAAGTGCCTTGAATATATGGTCTTCACGAGCGAGCCCGCCGGCAAAAGCAATATCAACGACCTTTTCGCCCCTTGCGGCAAGCATAGAAGCATACTCATATGTTTTGGAGTGAAGAAGAATAGAAGGAACGCCCCAGCTTTCCATCATGTTCCAAGGGCTCATGCCTGTTCCGCCGCCCGAGCCGTCGACTGTAAGAAGGTCAAGCCCGGCGTCAGTTGCAAATTTAATAGACATTGCAAGCGCTTCCATTCCATAAGAACCTGTTTTTAGTGAGATTTTTTTAAATCCTATCTTTCTTAAGTATTCAACAGACTGCATAAAGTTTTCCTGCACCTTGTCAGGCGAATTGAGGTCTGTGTATCCAAGCCTGCTGTGTCGTGCAAACGCCTTGATAGCGCCACGCTCGAATGCCTTCTGGACTTCAGGCCTTGTCGGATCCGGGTCAACAACATATCCCCTGTCTTTCAAGAATAATGCATAACCGAGGCTGTCAACCTGAATCTCTCCGCCTATGTTTTTTGCACCTTGACCCCACTTGAGTTCTATTATAACCTTGTCCCCATATTTGTTAATGACATATTCTGCAACGCCGTTTCTTGTGTCTTCAACGTTCATCTGAACGATTATTGCACCGTAACCATCATGATATTTCAAGTATTTTTCAATCCTTCTGTCAAGCTCGGGCGCCTTTTCGATTTTTCCGTTTTTTATCACGGCTTCTCTGTCAATGCCCACGACATTTTCGCCGATAACTATGGGAATGCCTACAAGGGCTGCTCCAATGGCAAATGAATCCCAGTATTTTGCGGCAATGAAAGTTGAACCAAGTGCCCCTGTCATAATGGGGATGCGGCATTTTGTTTTCTCTTCATTCCCAAATTCAGTTTCGAGGCTCACATTCGGAAAAATGCAATCATCTGCTGAGTTTGATAATCCGTTAGGCAGACCGTATGCACCGTAGTTGTATCCCTGAATCCTCAATGAGTTGTAAGAAACGCCGATATGGCATGTATTTGCGCTGCCTGCTGTAATATATCCAAAATCCCTCGGGTAAAGTATTTTTCTTCCCTTAAGACTTGAAATCCAGGTTTCACACCTTCCCTTGCAGTCAGCCCTGCATAATGTACACAGCCCTGATTCCGCAGGATTTCCTCTGTTAACGGTCCCAATCGCATCGTTTGTTTTTGGCCACTCGATCATTTGTTATCCTCCTCTATTTTTATTTGGCAATTCATTTCCGATAAAGCGGCAACATATTGCCATAATATAACATCATGACTGCGTGTAAATCTATCAGAGTAGTTATATAATGTCAAGTAAATATTGCATTATATTTAACGTAAAATTATTGTTGCCGTATGAATAAATTTCTATTATAATTGTGACATCGGCATTATTGCCATAAACAAGAAATATAATTGCCGTTAATCTATTGAAAAAAAGGAGTCTGATATATGCTAAATAGAAAAAAAAGAAAGGAATTGATGGTTTTGAATGTCTTGAAGAACTCGAAGACCCCTTTGCCCAGCGCCAAGATAGCCGAAGAACTCTCGGCGCTTGGCCATGACATAAGCGAAAGGACGGTTCGCATATACCTTCAGCACCTTGACCGGAACGGCCTTACCAGAAGTAACGGCAAAAAGGGGCATTTGATAACGCAATTTGGCATGACAGAACTGGAATCCTCGACCGTCATTGAGAAGGTTGGTTTTTTATCGGCAAAAATAGACCAGATGACATATCAGATGAACTTTGATCTGAACACTAAAACGGGAAATGTTGTTATAAACATAACCCTTGTTGAACCCCATTTGTTTGAAAAACATATCCCCGACATAAAAAAGGTGTATGCGGACGGCTTTGCAATGGGGAAGCTTATGGCATTCCTTGGACCCGGGGAATCCCTGGGGCATATAAATGTGCCGGAAAGGATGATCGGTGTGGGCACTGTCTGCTCGATTACAATAAACGGCGTTTTGTTAAAACACGGAATCCCTACTGCTTCACGCTTCGGAGGTTTGCTTGAAATAAGAGACAAAAAACCAGTAAGATTTACAGAGGTCATCATGTATGATGGAACGAGCATCGACCCACTCGAGATATTTATAAGAAGTGGAATGACCGATTACAAAGGTGCAATTAAGACAGGAAACGGCAGAATTGGTGCAAGTTTCAGGGAATTTCCTGCAGAAAGCAGGGATACCGTTATCCAGCTTGCCGAGACATTAGATAGGATAGGCCTTGGAGGGCTTGTCAGGGTTGGTTTGCCCGGACAGAGCCTTCTCGACATACCTGTAAGTGAGGGCAGGGTTGGGGCAATTGTAATCGGTGGACTAAATCCTGTTTCAATCCTTGAGGAAGCAGGCATCAGGGCATACTCAAGGGCGCTTGCAGGGCTAATCGATTTTAGGAGACTCTTTCGTTTTGAAGAAGCTTACGACAGAATAAAGAGATTCTTGTAGCTTAGAATATGTTATAAAAGGATAAATCATGAAACCAACGATTAATTCAAGCACAGGTCTTAATGGTCTCGATGACGTGCTCAACGGCCTTCGCTTAGGAGACAACGTTGTATGGCAGGTCGATAAGATTGAAGACTACATACACTTTGTAACGCCGTTTGTTGAAAGGGCACTGAAGGAAAGAAGAAAGGTAATCTACATCAGGTTTGCAGAACATATGGAGGTCATAAATGAAGGCTCTGTTGTTAAAAGGTATAACCTCGATGCACATGTCGGGTTTGAGGCGTTTACTACTCAGGTATACAATATTGTGACCAAGGAAGGAGAAAAGGCATTTTATGTATTCGACTGTCTCTCGTATCTGCTTACTGCCTGGGCAACAGACTTGATGATCGGCAATTTTTTTGTTGTTATCTGTCCTTATTTGTTTGAGCTTGATACCATTGCATATTTTTCTCTGTTGAGACACAGCCATTCATTCAAGACAATCGCCCGTATCCGCGAGACAACACAGTTACTGCTTGAGATTTATGATTGTGAAGGGAGTTATTATGTGCACCCTTTGAAGGTTTGGAACCGCTACTCACCCACTATGTTTCTGCCGCATCTTGAAGAGGATGGCACCTTTGTACCAATTACTGATAGCGTTGATGCAACACAACTCTTTTCAAACATATCGAAAAAGGAGACGAAAAGCGTACAACGACAGCTTGACTATTGGGATAGGTTGTTTTTGAAAGCTGAAGATCTTGTGAAGCGTCCTTCCGATAAAGAAGAGATCGATGAGATGATCGACATACTTTGCAAGATCATGATAGGCAAGGAAAAGAGGATTCTTGCCCTTGCAAGAAAAAACTTTTCGCTTGATGACCTGCTAAAGATAAAATCGAGGATGATAGGGACGGGTTTTGTTGGTGGCAAGACAGTAGGCATGTTGCTCGCGAGAAAGATTTTATACGGAGACGACATACTGAACTGGTATAACTACCTGGAACACCACGACTCTTTTTATGTCGGTTCCGATATCTTCTATACTTATATTGTTCAGAATGGTCTATGGAAGCTGAGGATGGAACAGAAAACAAAAGAGGGTTATTTTAGTGCTGCTGCTTCATTGCGTGAAAAGATGCTCATAGGCTTGTTCCCGGACGAGATCAAAGAACAGTTTCAGCAGGTAATCGAGTATTTTGGTCAATCTCCAATCATTGTTCGCTCGAGCAGTCTGCTCGAAGATGCGTTCGGTAACGCTTTTGCGGGAAAATATGAGAGCATTTTTCTCGTAAATCAGGGACCGCCTGAAAAACGTTATGCGGATTTTGTTGAATGTGTGAGGAATATCTTTGCAAGCGCTATGAATGAAGATGCGCTTACTTACAGGCTGCAAAGAGGTCTTGACCAGCAGGACGAACAGATGGCTCTGCTTATTCAGCGGGTTTCTGGTTCACATAGAAAACACTTTTTCTTTCCAGATATTGCGGGTGTTGGAGTTTCATATAACACTTTTGTATGGAAGGAAGGCATGGACCCAAAGGCGGGGATGTTGAGGATGGTCATAGGGCTTGGAACAAGAGCTGTAAACCGTGTTGAAGATGATTATCCCCGTATAGTTGCGCTCGACGACCCATTGATGAGTCCTCATGGCAGCATGGAAGAGGCAAGAAGATTTTCACAGCATGAGGTGGATGTGCTTAACACTAAAGACAATAAACTGGAAACCGTTTCTTTTCAAAAAAAGATTGTGCCTTGTTTTGGTAAAAAGATTGAGCTTTTGGGTGTAAAGGACGCCGAAACATCAGAAACAATGATGGCAATGGGTATGAAAGAGCATGAGGCTTGGATTATCACATTCAACAACCTGTTTAATCGCACTTCACTGGCAGGTGTCATGCACAGGATGCTAAAAAAGCTCGAGAGCATGTATAACTACCCAGTAGAAATAGAATTTACAGTAAATTTTACACGCTACCACGATTACAGGATTAATCTTCTGCAGTGTAGACCATTGCAGACGAAAGGGGAGATGAAAAAGATCGATGTCCCTACAGCGCTTGATAGGGAAAAGATACTTTTCAAAACAGACGGTCATTTTATGGGTGGCAGTATCTCACAGACGATAAAAAGCATTATCTGTGTCGACCCTGAGGGCTATATTAATCTTAATCTGTCACAGAAATATGATATTGCGAGGCTTATTGGCAAATATAACAAACTTATTTTGGACAGAGATAAGATGCAGACAATGCTGATAGGTCCTGGCAGGTGGGGCACAACCACGCCTTCACTGGGTGTACCTGTAAGATTTTCAGAGATTAACAATATCTCTGTATTGTGTGAGATTGCATATACCAAGAACAACCTTATACCAGAGCTTTCTTATGGGACACATTTCTTTCAGGACCTTGTGGAAACGGATATATTTTATGTTGCGCTCTTTCCGGAAAACGAGGGGGTCATTTTCAACGATACTATGTTGGAGGGCTTTAAGGAGGTATCAGATATGTTGTCGCCGGTAAGCAACAAATACAGGGATGTCGTAAGAGTGTTCGATGTGTCGGATAATTGTTTAAGGATAGTTGGAGATGTTAGGTCGCAAAGGCTTATATGTTTCACTGATAGATGAAAGAGCTTACCGCGTCGTTAAAGCTTAAAAGTCTCGAATATTCATAGAGTGTTGACATTGCGTTGGTTTCTGTAACGATTCCTGATTCATTCACTGCCGCAACGGGGTTTAATCCGCCTGAAACGATCATGCCAACCTTATCAACCCCTACCGGAATGTCAAGTAGAGGTTGATTTGGTTTGCCAAAGATGATATTTCCACCGATTGCCTTACGAGAAAGCCTTTCCCTTAGTCTTTCTGCTTCGTTAATGCTCACGACGGGGATTTCCCTGAAGCTCGCAAGAATTTTCCCCGTTTTCTTTTTCGTTACGCCGATCACATCCGTCATACCACTTTTTATAAATAATTCGAGCGGATCAATCGATGAACCTTCATAGCTGATAAGAGATGTAAATCTTTTATACACGCCGTTCTCAACCTCTACGATTCCTCCGTATTTTGAGGCAACGGGGATGCCGGCCTTTAGGAATATGCCGTTTAAGGTAATGCTGCATATTGTCCCTATACCCACAGCACCCCGAGGTACAACTACGTCTCCGATTCTTCCGCCGCCCTTCTCGATGATGATCTTATTGCTCATCGAATACGGCGAAGCAAATATATCAGCCATTATGCGCAGCGCATCACGTATCCTCTTTTCTGGGAAAAAGGATATGTTCAAGATGATATTGCCCTTCATGGTCTCGATATTGAAGTCAGTAAGAAACGAAAGACTGTCTATTCTGCTTATGACAAAATTCACCCTATCCGATACAAATGCATGATTTAACTCTTGTTTGCCCTTTTCGGTTATGGTTCTACCCCTTTTGCCGTGGACCTCGGTAAAACCATTCTCATCAAGCGATTTGAGATAATAACGCACTGTCCTCTCTGAAAGTTCAATCCCGTGCGAGAGCAACTGCCTTGCCAGTTCTGCCGAACCGACCGCGTCTTGCTGTTTTTCGAGCACCCTGAGAAGGGTAAACATTATCTTATTCATGATGAAATGTTATAAAACGCCATATGCAAGCATTGCCTTTGCAACCTTTATAAAACCAGCTATATTTGCACCAGCCACATAGTCACCCTTTTTTCCGTATGTCTCTGCGGCATCAAGGCTTGCCTTGTGGATGTTTTTCATGATATTGAGAAGCATTTTGTCCACTTCATCCCGTGACCACGACATCTTCAGGCTGTTCTGGCTCATCTCAAGCCCCGAAACAGAGACACCACCGGCGTTAGCCGCCTTGCCCGGCCCGAAAAGAACATTGTTGTCCTGAAATACCTTAATCGCCTCAGGGGTTGAAGGCATATTTGCACCTTCCGCAACGCAGAAACAACCGTTCTTAACGAGGGCCTTTGCATTTTCTTCATCTATCTCGTTTTGTGTTGCACAGGGCAGCGCTATATCGATCTTAATCCCCTGCTCTCTAATTACATCCCATACGCTGTTGCCTATGTAGCAAACCGACCTGCAGTACTGCTCTGAATATTCTTTTATCCTGCCCCTTCTCACATTCTTCAGTTCTTTCACAAAATCAACTTTTTCGCCGCATATGCCTTCTTCATCTACAACCGTGGCGTTAGAGTCACACAACATGACTACCCTGCCACCAAGCTGATTAACCTTTTCGATTGCAAACTGCGCAACGTTTCCCGACCCACTGACCGCAACGGTTTTACCATTGAAATCGAGTCCGCGTGTTGACATCATCTCGGCAGCAAAATAAACTGCACCATAGCCGGTTGCCTCAGGTCTTATAAGGCTTCCGCCATACTCGATGCCCTTTCCTGTCAAGACGCCTGTATGTTCGTTGAGTATCTTCTTGTAGTAACCGAAAAGGTATCCTATTTCCCTGCCGCCGACGCCGATATCGCCTGCCGGTACATCAGTCTCAGGGCCTATGTGTCTGAACAGCTCCCTCATAAACGACTGGCAGAACCTCATGACCTCTGCGTCTGATTTGCCCTTTGGATCAAAATCCGAGCCGCCCTTAGCCCCGCCCATCGGTAATGTGGTAAGCGAATTTTTGAATATCTGTTCAAATCCAAGAAACTTCAAGATGCTCAAGTTAACAGAAGGGTGGAAACGCAGACCCCCTTTATATGGCCCGATGGCATTGTTGAATTGGATACGGAAACCCCTGTTTACCTGGACATCGCCCTTATCGTCCACCCAAGGTACCCTGAAGATAATTGTCCTGTCCGGTTCAACAATACGTTCGTATATTTTTGCCTTAATAAATTCAGGATGTCTTGCAACTGTCGGTTCGAGTGATTCCATAACCTCTGTTACTGCCTGATGAAATTCCGGTTCTCCGGGGTCTTTCTGCTTTACCTTGTTGATGACGTCTTTAATGATAGACATTTTGATTCCTCCTCTTTGTTGTGTTTATGGATTTAAAATTGTTGCATCCTTTTAAGGTAATGTCTGAGAAGATGAAACTTGTCTCGCAAATAAGGACTTTTGTGATCTATCTCCCACTCTCCTTCTGCCTCGTCAAGGACATTCAGGGCTTTCTCCAAAAGACATTTTTCTTCGTTGGAACTCAAGGGTTCTGCCGGCATCTTTTCTATGGTGGTGCGATAGGGCATCTTCCCTGAAGGTTTGAACGTTATTATTTTGTTTACAGCCTCCATTTGTCACCTCGAAGGAATAAGATTTAATGCTAAATAAACCTTGAATACCCAGCATAAACAATCAGGTATGAACTGTTATTTTGGTAGGGGAATTTACTTATAAATACATAGGTGATTATAGTAGACCATTGTACAAAGGCATATTATTTGCCTTCTACCCAATGTATGGCATGCTTCATTAGCTCAGCGGCATTTTTTAAATTTAATTTTTCTTTTATGTTTGCACGGTAAGATTCTACCGTTTTAATGCTTAAATGTAATTCCTGTGCAATCTTGCTTGTTTTATATCCCTGCCCAATAAGCTGAAACACCTCTAATTCACGGTCGCTTAGGACTTCAACAGGAGAAGATGGCGCTTCTGTTTTGCCGTCGATGAACCTCCTTACAATGTTCTCGCTCACGCGTCCACTTATGTAAATATCGCCTTTCAAAACCCTTCTGATAGCCTCCATCATTTTCTCTATGGCTTCCTGTTTCATTATGTAGCCCCGTGCGCCAGCGCGAAGGGCCCTTTCAGCGAATATCGATTCATCGTGCATAGACACTACGAGAACGGGTAGGTCGGCATATCTGACCTTCATGGTCTTTATCAACTCTATACCGTCTATCCCTTGCAGTGATATATCAACAATGGCCAGGTCGGGTTTTGATTTTTTTAGCGCATCAAGGGCGTCATGGGCACTTTCTGCTTCGCCACAAACAACAAGGTCGGTTTCCTGATTTATAAGTTGTGTAAGACCTTTTCTGACTATAGGGTGGTCATCTACTATAAATATTTTGTGTTTTTGTTTATGCGAAGAGGATTCCCTTTTTATCATTATTTTTTACCCTCCGTTGATTTTTTTCTGTTCTGAAATGTGCATGTAACTATAGTACCGCCATTTATGTCGCTCCTGATGTCAAGCGAGGCGCCAATCATACCTGCCCTGTGTTTCATTATGCTCAAGCCCATCCCCTTTTCGCCCTTTTTCCCTCTTTTAAAGCCAAGACCGGTGTTTTTTATGGTTAAAGATGTTGTGCCATCGTATGAACCCAAACGGATAACTATCTCTGTGGCCTTGCCGTGTTTCATTGCATTGTTTACAGCCTCCTGTGCAATTCTATAGAGATGGACAGCCATTGCATTGTCGTAGATAAGGACAGGCTGGTTGTATTCAAAACGACAGGAAATGCCGAACATCTTTTCGACATTTCCGGCAAGCTCTGTTAATGCTGCCATAAGTCCGTTTGCCTCGAGTCTTACCGGATATAATCCTCTGGCAAACCCCCTTGTCTGTGTGATAGCATCATCGATTAGCGATATTATCTCATCTATTTCGCTTGCCTCTTCAAAGCGCTTCGCTTCTAATTTTTGCTGCAATACCTTCCCGAGGAATGCGATGCCTGCAAGCTGCTGGCAAAGACTGTCGTGTAGGTCTTGTCCTATGCGCTGTTGTTCCCAGTCGCTTATTTTAAGCAGTTGTTTTTCCAGTCTTCTGCGTTCTGTAATATCACGTACAACCACGAGTGTCTCATCTTTGCCGCTCGGTGTTACCAGCACCTCATAATGATAAGCGCCTTTTTTTCCATCTATAAGATACTCAAAGGTCTGTATCTCTCCGGTCTGTAATGCCTGCTGGACACACTCCGTCCCTTGTTGAATAATTTCCTTGGTAATTGCCTTGTATTGGTTGGGAAGGTCAAAGACATTCCTGCCTATAATGAGACTTGAACTGAATCTTTTTTTGAACGACCTCCCTTTTTTAAAATCAAGTATCACACCTTTATTGTCAATTCTGAAAATTATATCTGGAATTGCATTCAAAAGCGCCCTGTTTCTTAACATACTTTCTTTAAGTGCATCTTCGGCTGTCTTTCGCTCTACAATCTCGCCGATGTGTTTTGCAATCACGTTGACGAGGCTTCTCTCCTCTCTAAGAAACGGCCCTTCATAACATACTGGCCTTTCTTCTGTATAAAACACTTCCACTAAACCTGCCTTTTTGCCTTTTACAAAGATTGGGGCCGACTGTCTCCATTGAGATTCTTTAAAGTTTTCCGTTGCAAAGGCGTTATTACCCAGTATTATCCTTGCGCACGTGATCGAAGGGTATTGCCATGCGGGAGGAATGATATGTGCTATGCCCAATAGAATGTCTTCCAGCGATATCTTTCGCCTTTGAACAAGACTGGACATCGCATAAAGACAGTTGAGTTCTTTGACCCTTTCACCGAGGGCGTGTGTCTTTTTCTGCAAGGTGTCTTTTATATGCATATATGTTTTTTCAGAGGCCTTTAATCGTTTAACTTCATCCTGCAGACGGGCAAGCTCTTTTAAGAGTTCTGATTTATCCTTTTTGTGATATGCTTCTAAAATATCATCCATCGGTTTCTTTATTATCTCAAAATACATCATGTTTTCAAACAAGAATAATTTTTATGCAAAAAGACGAACAGCGTTGACCATTTTTGTTTTATTTTTACTGTTTGATTTCAAGCACTTTTTGTTGTAGATTAACAAAATCGTAAAAACAAGGGAAAAGCATAAACGGAAAATGAAAAAAACGGCACCTTCAAGATTTGCACCCCAAGCACCACGCACTACGTTACCCCTCTCCGTATATATGATTACCCTTAATAATGCATCTACTATCGAGAAGGCACTCAGAAGTGTTGCAGGGTGGGCTGATGAGGTTGTTGTGGTCGACTCTCACAGCACGGATGGCGCAATCGATATAATTGAACGTTATACGAAAGACATCTATCAGTTCGATACAACGAGCCAGAGGGAAAAGTATCAATATGCCCAAGACAGATGTAAAAATACATGGGTGCTGTTCATAGACGCCGATGAATGGCTAACGGAAGATATCAAGAATGAGATTGAAGACGTTGTTCTTTCAGGGACTGATTATGATGGGTTTATGGTAGGCAGGAGAAACATCTATCTTGGTAGAGAGATAAAATATGGTGGCTGGTACCCCGATCACGAGATAAGGTTATATAGAAAGGATATGGGTGGCTGGCAGGGAGGAATTCATGCCAAGGTGTCAGTAAATGGTAAGGTAGGTCGTTTAAAGCATTATTATATGCATACACCATACACAAACACCTCCCATCAGATTAAAACTATAGACAGATATTCAGAGGCGTTTGCCAATGACCTTTTTACATCGGGGCGTCATTTCCGACTTTTCAATATGATTTTAAGGCCTATCTATAGATTTTTTAGAGACTACATATTTAAATTAGGTTTTCTTGATGGCATTCCAGGCATTATTATTGTTGCATCAACTATGTATTACGTGTTTATGAAACATGCAAAATTGTGGGAAATGGAGAAATATGATGAAAACAAAGGAGATGTTCAGGGATAAAGAGGTGCTTGTAACAGGGGGGCTTGGTTTCATTGGTAGCAATCTGTGCATCGAATTGGTCAAAAACGGTGCCCATGTTACCATTGTTGACAACATGTTGCCGAGACAGGGCGGAAATCTTTTTAATATAAAGGATATTGAAGACAAGGTGAGGGTAAACTTTTCGGACGTAAGAAATAGTTTGTCCATGAATCACCTTGTGAAGGGAAAGCACTTTATCTTTCATCTTGCCGGTCAGGTCAACCATGTTGACAGCATGAGAAACCCCATACAGGACCTCGAGATAAACTGCAGAGGTACACTCGTACTGCTTGAAGCCTTAAGACATAACAACAGGGATGCACGCGTTATTTTCGCCGGGACGAGAGGCGAATATGGCTCAAGCGTTAAACTCCCTGTTGACGAGGACCACCCTACGAACCCCAAAGGGATCTACGCAGTAACGAACCTAACAGCAGAAAAGATGGTGCTCGTTTATGACGATATATTCGACATTAAAGGTGTGTGTTTGAGGATTACAAACACTTATGGCCCAAGACATCAGATGGCACACGATGAATACGGTGTTTTCAACTGGTTTATCAGAAAGGCTATCGACAATGAATCAATACCTGTATTCGGCGACGGTAGGATACTGAGAGATTTTGTCTACGTTGACGATATCGTGGACTGCATGTTGATTGCTGCCATGTCGGACAATGCATACGGCGAGGTTTTTAATGTGGGCACAGGCATTCCTGTGAGTTTTATAGAGCTTGCAAAAAAGATAGTCGAAATTGCAGGGTCAGGACAAGTCCAATTCACAGAATTTACTCAGGAAAGAAAAGAGGTGGAGCCCGGCGATTATTACACGAATATCACGAAGATAAAAAAGGCAACTGGATGGAAGCCGTTGGTATCTCTTGACGAGGGCATAAAAAGAACAATCGAATATTACAGACAATACAAAAAGGAGTACTGGTAATGGAGGTAAAGATCTTTGACCTTGAAAGAGACCACCAGGACATAAAAGACAAACTTTTAGAGTGTGTGAGGGGTGTTCTGTCTAATGGTGAATTTGTCCTCGGCAAAGAGGTGAGGACGTTCGAAGAGGCATTTGCAAATTACATCGGCGTTAAATATGCAATAGGTGTAAACAGCGGCACAGATGCGATAAAAATAGGCGGACTTTCGCTTGGCCTTAAGCCGGGCGATGCACTTATAACAACGCCCAATACCTATATATCCACTGCGATGGGGCTTTCAATACACGGTATAAGACCTGTTTTTTGTGACATAGAGCTCGAAACATATAACATGGACCCCGAGATGCTTGACAATGTCCTCAGCAATGAAAGGGATGTAAAGCTATGTATACCGGTTCATCTATATGGACATCCTTGTAAGATGGACGAGATACTTGATGTTTGCAAAAGATATGGGGT
>Ga0116191_1001004_pt1 | contig 23545 bp, 18 predicted proteins | sample AD_UKC111_MetaG_FD_89897 | JGI IMG/M metagenome (GOLD analysis project Ga0116191, IMG submission 89897) | Active sludge microbial communities of municipal wastewater-treating anaerobic digesters from Hong Kong - AD_UKC111_MetaG | ecosystem: Engineered > Bioreactor > Anaerobic > Digestate... | reverse complement strand
TCTGTTTATTTTACCGATGGACCTCGTGGGGTTATTGTGGGTAAAGATAAAACAGGTTTCCCTGTGCCTATGGCACGTGCAGCCACTTGGAATGTGGCATTAGAACAAAAAATTGGGATGGCCATTGCCGATGAAGCTAGAGAAGAAGGGGCAGGATTAATTGGAACTCCATGTATGAATTTGTTACGGCACCCTGCCAATGGCCGAGCACAAGAGGGTTTTGGGGAAGATCCATATTTGGTGGGTCAAATGGCCTTACACTTAATGCAGGGGATTCAGAGCAGAGGCGTGATGGCCACTGCAAAGCATTTTGCTTTAAATAGTTTGGAAAATTCACGTTACACTATTAATGTGAAGATAGATGAACGCACTTTGCAGGAAGTCTATTTACCGCATTTTAAATTATGTATCGATAATGGGGTGGCATCAGTGATGAGTGCCTACAACAAAGTGAATGGACAATATTGTGGCGAAAACAATCACTTGTTGAATGATGTGTTGCGCAAACAATGGGGCTTTCGTGGCTTTGTGCATTCCGATTGGGAGAAAGGGGTGTATTCAACAGCTCCATCTATTAGAGCCGGAATGAATGTAGAAATGATGATTCCTAAATTCTACAAGTACAGTGTGGTGAATAAAGCTATTCAATCTGAAGATTTGACTTTAGCACAAATTGATTCGTTGATTTATCCTACACTGTTCACTAAGTTTTTGTTTGATTATCAACAACACCATATTCGAATTAAAGATGCCAGCGATCATCGACAGCTAGCCTATCAAGCAGCAGCAGAGAGTGCTGTATTGTTGAAAAATGAAAATCATTTTCTCCCTTTGCAACACGATAAGGTGAAAACCATTGCCATCGTAGGATCTTTGCTCGAATCACAAAACGAAGGCGATCACGGTAGCAGCTATGTACGCAACAAGCATTATACTTCATTACTTGCTGCATTTACAGCATATGCGAATGCAAATCACATTACATTGTTACATGACGATGGTAAAAATGTAAAGCGATTACAAGCAGTTTGTCGAAATGCTGATGTAGTAGTCGTTATAGCAGGTTATCGATATGACGAGGAAGGCGAGTATGTATCGCGAACCGGTAAACCTAGAAAAGATCCATATAAGCGTCCCTATGGTGTATTTGGTAAAATTGGAGTAGGAGGGGACCGACCTTCACTTTCGCTTAAACAACGCGATATAGCATTGCTGAACAACGTTACAAGCGTTACGAAAAATGTTGTTGTCAATCTGATAGGAGGAAGCGCTATCACCATGGAAGAATGGAAAGACAAAGTGTCGGCTATCATGATGAATTGGTACTATGGTTGTGAAGGCGCCAGAACCATTCCGCAACTGTTGTTTGGCGAAATCAATCCGTCAGGAAAATTGCCATTTACTATTCCGGTAAGCGAAAAAGATTTACCTGATTTTCCGCTAAAGGCTGATAGTATCACCTATGGTTATTATCATGGTTATACATTGCTCGATAAAAAGCAAGTTAAACCTGCGTTCCCGTTTGGTTTTGGGTTGAATTATGCTGATATCGAAATTGGCGAAGGAAAGGTTACTAATCGATTCCAACTGCATGAGGACGATACGATACATATTGAATGTGAAGTGACCAACAAGAGTGACATGTTTGGTGCAGAAGTAGTGCAACTATATATTGGATGCGAGGATAAGCAAGTGGAGCATCCTATTAAATTGTTACGTTCTTTTGGGAAAGTTGAGTTTCGTGCCAAAGGAAGTATGCTTGTTATCTTTGGTATTCCTGTAAAAGACCTAGCCTATTATGATGAGAAAACCCAGAGTTGGAAAGTAGCCAAAGGCGATTATAAAGCTTGGGTGGCCAACTCATCAGATGTATCGAACATAAAGCCTATAACCTTCTCTATTCGTTAAATCTTACCAGAAATAGGCATACAGACTAACGAGCGATGCCATTACTATTGCTGCACCAATCATGAAGCCGTTATCTACTTTGAAGAGTGTTGTATCGAGCTCTATTTCTTCCCCTGTTAAAACTGTTTTTTTACTTTCCAGTAAGCTTAGAATAATCATTCCGCCAACACACAAAGCGAACACTATACCCATTCTGTCAAGGAACGGAATTTCATAAACGCGATTACCGCCCATTGCCGCTAATCCTATATTGGCTAACGAAGATAAATCTACTAAGCCGGGTAAGAATTTCAAAAGAACGGAAAACCCTAAACTGCCTAATGCCCCAAAGGCTGCAGCAGAAGCTGTTGTTCGTTTCCAGAACATCCCTAATAGGAATAGGGCAAAAATACCCGGACTAATAAAACCTGTGTACTCTTGAATCAATTGGAATCCACCTTGCTTATCAATGCCTAAAAATGGGGCGATAAAAATAGCCAATACTAAAGCTACAATGATGGTGAGTTTTCCCACTTTAACCAATTGTTCTTCGCTGGCATTTTTGTTTAAATACTTTTTGTAAATGTCTAACGAAAAAATGGTAGAAATCGAATTCGCTTTTCCTGCCAAAGAGGCAACAACGGCTGCAGTGAGCGCGGCAAATGCCAAGCCTTTCAAGCCTGTAGGCAATAAATTAAGTAACACCGGATAAGCTTTATCTGCCACCACAGTGCCGTTCACATTCATTTCGTTAGCGAAACCACCTTCTTGAAACAAAACATAAGCAGCAATACCGGGTAGTACAACAATAATCGGCATCATTAATTTAAGGAATGCTGCGAACAGAATTCCCTTACGAGCAGTAGGTAAATCGGCTCCCAATGCACGCTGTGTGATGTATTGATTACAACCCCAATAACTAAAGTTGGCAATCCACATACCACCAGCCAACACGGTTAATCCCGGTAGATCCATAAAATGCGCATTATCTCTTTGTAAGATCATGTGGAAATGCTCCGGTGCTACTTTCATCATGCTTTGAAAGCCATTTAATACTCCGCTTACTCCAAATTTATCGGCTACTAGGTTTAAAGCCAAATAGGTTGTTACCAATCCTCCTAACACCAAAAAGAAAACTTGAATCACATCGGTGTAACCAATTACTTTCATGCCTCCAAGGGTAATAAAAATGGCAAATACAGCCAATCCTATCATACAAAGCGTGATAGAAATGCCGGAGATACTATTGATAGCCAATGCGCCTAAGTATAGAATGGCGGTGAGATTTATGGTTACATAGAGAAATAACCAAAAGATCGCCATAATCAACGCCACAGTGCTATTGTATCTTTTCTCTAGGAATTGTGGCATCGTGTAAATCTTATTTTTGAGATATACAGGCATGAAAAAGACAGCAATAATGATGAGCGTTGCTGCAGCCATCCATTCGTAACTCGCAATCGCAAGCCCCATTTTAAAGCCTGCACCACTCATGCCAATAAACTGCTCCGCGCTTATGTTCGAGGCAATGAGCGAAGCACCAATTGCAAACCAAGTTAGTGTTCCTTCGGCTAAAAAGTAATCGGTTGAATTTTCGTTGTCTTTTTTCTTTTTGTTATAAATCCAATATCCGTATCCGGCTACAACAATGAAATAAAATAAGAAGACCAATAGGTCTGGTGTTTGTAAATGCGACATGGTTTGTTTTGATGGTTAGCTAAATGTAAACTTCTGTAGGAAGAATTCAAAACTGTGGCAAAACAAAAAAGCCATCCGATTTCGGATGGCTTTTTTGTTATAATGAAATGTGTTGTATTAGTTAGCCGGCATTACTTTTTCAATCATGATTCCGTTAGCTGATACGCTCAACGCTTGGTTGCTTTGTGGAGGCAATTGATTGAAATAATCTTTGTAAGTGTTACCCAAGATAGTATAACCACCAGTTCCTAAGTCGAAGAAAATATTGTTGGTTAAGTTGATGTTTTGACCAGAGCCAATGTTCATGTAGAACGCTTGGTTAGCTGAGTTAACTGTTGTTGGCGTTAATTTAACACGGTTGAAGTTCAATACTTGATTGTCTGTTTTGCCACTCAAATACAAACCGTATAAAGTTCCTTGTCCGCCTAAGTAGAACGAGTTGTTAGTTATGTTTCCGTATCCTGAAATCAAACCTTCGCAGTTATTCATGGCTAAACCGTATCCACCGTTAATGGTGTTAACGATATTGTTGCTTACAATCAAATTTTCGTTTACACTGTTTAAAGTGATGGCTTTGAATCCTTTATAGTTAGATACTGAACTTAAAACATTATAGCTTAAAACCGGAGATTTTTCGCCATTGATGACTAAACCACCTTCGTATTGATTGAAGAATGTAGTTCCAGAAATGCTAGTTGCTTCGTCAGCAACTTCTAAACCTCCTTTGTACACACCAACGCTTCCGTTGTTCACTGTGCAATCTTCTAACGATAAACCTCTTTTAGTTCCGTTTGAAGTAGAGTAGATAACAGCATTGTTAGCACCTGTTACTTGTTTCTCTGAGCCGTCAAAAATTACGTTTTTGAATTTTACAGCACTTACGTTTCCGTCAATTCTAACTACGTTTCCGGTTAAACCAGAGTTGTTTTGTAAAGTTAAGTTAGAGAAATTAACATAAGAAGTGTTTGTAATTCCAACTGTAAATGATTGATCTTGAGAGCTTGATGCTAAAATTACATCCGATTCAGCGCCAGAAAGCGATTCGAAAGTAATCGTGTTTTGAGCAGAAACCCCGCTAATATTTGTCAAATCAATTTTGTCTGTGTATTTTCCTGATTCAATCAAGAAGCGAACTGAACCTGAAACGCCTCCGCATTTCAAATTACTAACTGCCTCTGTAATAGTGGCGAAGTCTCCGTTTTCTTTAGCGATTTTGTACTCACCTGAAAGTGATGAACAATCTCCGGCAAAAGATGTTAATGAAGAGCCGACTACTGCGATAATACCGAAAAAACTTTTCAAATTTGTCATATAGTATTTCATTATTTAACGCAATATAGTACCTAAAGCAGCATTTGTCAACACTAAATTTAAAAAAAAATGAAAAATATCACTTTATCACACAAATCCATCCGTTTTGTACTATCTATTCTATTGATAGTAAGTAGTTTATCTGTTTTTTCGCAAAATAATGTGCATGGCTTCACCGTTGAGGATATTGACGGGAAAAAGGTGGATTTGAGCCAATTTAAGGGAAAAGTGTTACTTATTGTAAATGTAGCCTCTAAATGTGGGTTTACGCCTCAGTATGAAAGTTTGGAAGCATTTTATAAGAAATACAAATCAAAGGGGTTGGTTATTTTGGGCTTTCCTGCCAATAATTTTATGAGTCAAGAGCCGGGAGCTAATGCCGATATTAAGCAATTTTGTTCCCGCACCTATAATGTAACGTTCCCGATGTTTTCAAAAGTATCGGTAAAAGGGAAAGATATGGCACCATTATATAAGTATCTCACCCAGAAAAAGGAAAATGGGGTTTTAGATTCGGGCGTAAAATGGAATTTCCAAAAGTTCTTAATTGGAAAAGATGGTAAAGTAGTTACCTCGTTTAGTCCGCCAACAACCGTTGAAAACGAAGACTTGATTAAAGCTGTGGAAGCGGAATTGAAGAAATAACTATTTCGTTTGCAATTTCTTATAAAGGAACCACAAAAATATAATCATCGCTATTTGTGCTGAAAGTGTTTGCCAAGTTGGGAAGATACCTAATAGGTCAATCGCTTCAAAGTTTAAGAAGGATTGGTTAATAATTCCGGCTTCTTGGAATGAGTGTATGCCTTTCCCTATTAAAGTAACGGCTAGAACACTTAAAATCGCAATCGAGAAGTTGATGATCTTTTTGAACGGAATATTTTTCGACACTTTCGTGAAGATGAAATACAGCGCAATAATCAGTGCGAAGGCAATCAAACAACCCAATAATATATATAGTCGGTGTTCACCTCTACTTTGAATATCTACAGTAGATATAAATAGGATGGATTCGAATATTTCGCGGAATACAACAAGGAACGATAAACTAAAAATACCCCAAAAGCTAGCTTTTCCGGTTTCTGATTTTATCTTTTGCTGAATAAACTCTTTCCATTGTTCGATGGATGATTTTTTATGTAACCAAAATCCTACATACACCAATAAAAACACAGCTGTTATGGTAAGTGACCCTTCTAACAATTCCATTTTTAGTTTACTACTCTTGATAATTTCGCCTAAACCCATCCATAATAACACACCAACTCCGATAGCTGAAATCCAACCTAAGTGAACGTATTTTTTCCATTGTTCAAGGTTGGTTACCGATAATATGTTCATAAAAATGATAATCACCAAAAGCGCTTCTAGGCCTTCTCGCATTAAAATGGATAAGGTCATAAAAGCCGAGAAAAGCGGTTTATAATCTTTCCCACCTACCGATGATTCAACTTTCCCTAACAACTCATCCAATTTTTTTAGTTCGCGAACCGTTTGAGCCGCTTCTTTATTTTGAATGGTTTCATGAATCTTGGCAATCTGCTTTTCAATTACCGGAATAAGTTCGGGGTTGGTTTTCTTGAGTTCAAACTCGTACGGCTCAATGCCTTCTAAATAGGCAAGAGTGACTAATTTATCTGCTCCTTCTAAATCGGAAGCTAAACATAAATCATGTGCTTTTGCCAAAAGCGATTTTGCTTTGTCGATAGCTTTCTCATTACTGGAATCAGGTTCATAAGTTCGAATGGCAGAAAGGCTTTGTCCATCTACCAATGTTTTTAATTCGTCATCCGATTTTGTGGCAATTTGTTCGAGCGAAAGGGTAGGAGCGGTTTTTGTTTTTTGTCCGTGGCGAAGGTGTAATACATAAAACGCGACATCCCACACTTCTGAATCGGTTAAATTGTTGTGTGCTTTCATGCCGGTTCCTTCAATACCATAGCGAACCGTATTGAAAGCCGCGAATGGAGAAATACCACTCATTTTTTCATTGTCTAAAAAATTTCGTGGTTTAGGGTCCAAAAGTTTTCCGTCTTCACCCTCTCCATTACCTTTATCGCCATGACATTTTGCACAGTTTCCAATGTAAATGGTTCTGCCCTTAGATATAGAAGGGTAGTTGGTTGGATATGTTTTTAATCCGGTGTTGAGGAGTAAGAATCGCTTGGCTGAAGCACTTACTTCTTTAAGTTTTGATTGATCTGCATGATTATTCACTAATTCAACAATCTTCGCACTATAACCCAGGAGTGTATCTTTTTGTGAGGTATTGATTTTCAATGCCTTAATTTCCTTGTCAATGTTTTCGGCAAAGCCAATCATTTCTTTTAGCTCATCTTCGCTTTTTACTTTACCGTTTTCTACTGCGTTTTTGTAGTCGTTGCTCAAATAGTTCAGCATGTGAACAATATACCCGGCTTGGTTGGCGGTAATTTTACTCTGCTCAGCTTTTAGTGGAGTAAAAGTGGCAATATATATAAGGAGAAAAATGAATTTTCGCACTTCTTATTTAGATTTAATATAAATAAGGGTAAAAGTATAATGTTCTATTAAAAACGCAATACTAAAACAAAGTAATTTTCATAAATCTGATTTTTGTCATGCTTTTTAACGAAAAAAGCGACTGCCGTTTACTGACAGTCGCTTCCCATATTTTTAAAACTATTATTTCTTTCCTGTTGGATTTTTGAACAATGTTTTACTCATATTAATGGTAATACCAACGCTAAAGCCAATAGCATTAAAGTTAGCTGAAGTTCTCAAAACTTGTCTTGGTTTATCCTCATCTACATAGGATTTGCCAGGAATTTGCGGTTTATCTTTGGATTGGTGAATTTTTCCAAAGGTTGTAGTGTTGCTATTTGCATCTATTTTATCTACAAATTCAGTAACTGTGCTATAGGTAGACAATTTTAGCAAACGATCTTCTTTGTCTCCATCTATACTCAAATCATATTTTGTGAGTGTAGATTTTTTTGATTTTACGAAAAGCATTTGACCATTCATTTCTACACCAATAGTTACTAAGGGAATGGGTGTGTAGCTGATACCCACGCCTCCGTTGGCTCCAATAGAAAAGTCGGATTCCGTTTTGACATTGATTTGCGTTTTGATAGCATTGTATGAGCCTAGACCCGGAATTAACTCTGCCCTAGGAGCATCAATGGCTAACTCATGATAAGTGGCTCCGAATACTGGAACAGAAAGCCCAAGGCGCATGTAAGGGGCAAGTTTTGATTCGGGCTTTGCCGCTCTAACATATAAGCCGGGCATCAAGCTTAATCCATTTGTATGTGTATTTGTTGTTGAGGTAGCACCAATACCTAAAGTAGCATCATTCTCAATAACAGTAGAGCTAATGGTGCTTCCAAACAAATAGGTTATGCCCATTTCAACTCCGAAATAAGGATTAATCATATACCCGCCAAACATATTAATGGTAGCTCCTTTTGCATACCCGCTGTTTACATTTGAAATAGCCCATTGAGCAGTATCAGAAGTGTTTTGATTGATCATTGGAACAATCATACTATTCGAAGGATCTAGACCTGCCGCACCTTGTCCGGGTTTAAACGTCATTACTTGACCTGTTTTTTGAAAAGCGTTCCATGAATATCCACTACTAATTCTAACATATCCATATTGGGCTTGCAAAGAATGCATTACCCCTCCCAGTAGGAGAGCCATTGTAAATAATCTTTTCATCTTGGTTTGTTTTGGTTATTAAATCTATTCGAAGTTAGAATTTCAAACTTTAAAAACAAAAAAGACGAAATGACTGCTATTACTTTTCTATGCTATTTGGAAGCGTAGGTTGTTTTTTAGGTGTACCAAAAAGCGGCACAGGAATGGGTGGATTATCGTCTTCGTTAATAGCGAAAGTAAATACTGTATGCAGCCATTTCCAATGGTCTTTAAACCATTTGAAACCTTCGTATGTTCCATCCGGAACATACGTGAAATAAGCACCTTGGCCTTTTGGATCTAATGGCGCTAAGTGATCAAACACAATTAATTCAAGTTCTTTATCGTAATTCAACGTAGGACAAGCATTCCATTTGTATTCGATAAAAAAGCGCGATAATGTATCGTTGATTTTATTTTTTGAGGAATCGGTTAGATAGAAAATGGGTGCTCCAAATACCGGTTTTTGTTGCTCATCAAAATGCAATATTTCAACAATTTTTCTGCGCGATGCAAAGTCGGCCGCCTCGAAACCAAATAAGGTGTAATAGTTCTGGCGGTTAATGGTTTGTTTGATGATGTTATAATACACACAGCCATACCAATTTTCAGGTGTCAAAATTTGTTGTGTATGAAAAGGTAATGTATCACGCAAATCTTTTAATGGAAATAGTTTTAATGCAGAAGAACGCATTTGAATGAAACCATAATATCTGAAACTTCCTTTCGGGTAATGCAACTGCCATGTAAAAATACGGAAGCTACTATCGGGTGCATAAATTTTTGCCACCGGTTTTAGCGAATCGAAAGGATAGTAAAACGAGTTTTCGGTTTTTAATGCGCCTAACAATTTCGGAATAAACTGGTAGCAAGCTTTTTTTCGGTTTTCCAAACTTAAAGTATCAAACATCCAGATATTTGAAAGTAAGCGAAGCGAATCTTCTGCTTTTGTAAGTTTCGATAATGCTTGTTTCGAAAGTGTAGGTGTTTCAAGCAAAGCAACGATAGGCGGAGCCGTTTTGTTTTTCTGTCCGTATCCTTGAATAGCAGAGCAAAAAAAGCAGAGCAAAAAAATGTATTTATTCATATACTACTTAACGAAAAGCGAATGCCAATTATTGTATAATGCCTTTAAGCATTAAATTATTTTGGATTAATTGTGATTAGAATCCAACAGTTCCTTTCACTTGGTTGTTGTGATATGTTCCATCCGGAATACCGGTGAGCGGATTCGAGTTACGCTTAATGGCTAAACCAGGGAAACCTCCTCCCGGACCGTAGTAAGGTAATAAACCACCCGGAATAGGAATTGGAATACACACTTGTCCGATAAGCGGAATATCGATACAAACTGTAATCGCTAAATCAACATAACCTTGTTTGCCGGGATCACCGTAGCCACCACCATCTCCACCATAAGCACTCGGAGAAAGGTTAACTGTAACAATACTAATTGAAATTGGAATAGTGGTATTGCCAGTTGCTCCTAATCCAGGAACAGATGAAACGTGAGCAGTTGCATCGCCTCCGCTGTTAAATGATCCAAAGTTAATGGAGCCATTTGGAACGGCACCGCCTTGTCCCAATTCAGATCCACCACCTCCACCGTAGCCAACGCCAATGGCAATGGAACCTACTAACGGTAAACTTGGTGTTTGCAATAAGAAACCAACAGAACCTCCACCTCCACCTCCACCGTAAATCACTCCGTTGTTGATGATAATTGTTTTTGTAGTTAAATTAATAGCGTTACCACCATCACTTCCTTTATTGCCTCCAACTGTAATTAGGTTTCCGGAGTAAATAAATCCTGCACCATCACCACCTCTTCCTAAAAAGGCTCCGTTATTGACAATACCTACTTTCGAAAGTGGATTCAAATTTCCGGATGTATAAGCAGGAACTGTACTTGTATCGGCTGTAACTTCAACAGAGTTATTTACGGTAAGTACAACACATTTTTTAGCCCCAGGCGGCAACTGTACAGGATTTTGAGCCTGTAAATCGTATGTTTTAGTATCAACAGGAATTGTAACCCTCACGCAAGGTTCTATATAAACATTATAGGAAAGAAAATGTACCTGGTCTCCACAGAATGCCTCTACAATAATTTGCACTAAACCATCCCCTGCAAAGATATCTGCTTTTACGCCAATCTTAATAGTACCCGAAGTGTCTATTGTTGTATTGCCATCGAAGTAAATGTTTACACCCGGAGGTGGAACCGCCAAATAAATTACATTCACTTGATGTGTACTCTTGAATTTCTTGATGGTAATGGTAGAGAAAACAGAATCATCTACCAATCGGTCTAATGTATCTGTAGGGTCGTCAATCGACATAGAAAAATCGCACTCATTGCAATTGCGTTCGTAGGCTCTCAACCAACATTCTCCGGTCCAATACTCAACAAAACTATCGGTGGTATTATAAATGGTTAATCCGCGCAACGGTTTTACAATAGAGTCGCGTTGCCCTAAAGTAAGGCGAGATAACCCAAGCCCTTTTTTATTAGACTCTAATTGCAATACTGCACTCGAATCGGGAATTAAGATATTAATCCCAACTTGAGCAAAAGTAGTAGACGATACAAGCAGGAATACAATCGCCAGAAATTTACGCATAACTCTATTTTATTACTGAACTGAAAGATAGCTAAAGATAGGATATTTTGAATTATTAATCGCATTTTAAGCAGAATCGTTTTTTACTTCTTGCCTGATTTCTTTTCAAATCAAAATAGAAAGTTTAGCTTTATAAAAAACAGCAACACATGAAAAAAATATTGACTTTATGCGCATTACTTTGGTCGTTTTCGCTCGTTCAAGCTCAAGCAGGACACACCAGAAGTGATCGTTCAACACTAGATCCTACTTATGCACCTTTCTATCATGGAGTTGCATCGGGTGATCCTTTGATGGATAGGGTTATTATTTGGACTAGGGTAACTCCTCCTAATTTTGCCCCTGTTTCGGTGAGTTGGGAATTAGCTACCGATAAAAACTTTACTACTATTTTTAAATCTGGTTCTTTATCGACCGACTCATCTAAAGATTTCACGGTGAAAGTAGATGTAACCGGACTACAAGCGGGTTCATGGTATTACTATCGTTTTAATGCTTTAGGCAAAACATCCTTGATTGGAAGAACCAGAACTGCCGATGCAGGAAATAATGATTCGTTACGATTTGCAGTTGTATCTTGTTCTAATTATCAGGCGGGTTATTTCAATGCGTATAAAGATATATCGGTACGAAACGATATTGCTGCTGTACTGCATTTGGGTGATTACATTTATGAATATCAAAGTGGTGGTTATGGTTATACCGGTGATACTATGCGTAGACATGAACCTGCAAATGAAATTTTAACTTTGGCTGATTATAGAATGCGCCACTCGCAATATAAGCTCGATCCGGACTTAAGATCTTGTCACCAACAATATCCGTTTATTACGGTGTGGGATGATCATGAAACTGCCAATGATTCGTATGTTGATGGCGCTGAAAACCACACTCCGGGAACAGAAGGTTTGTGGAGCGATAGAAAATTTGCCGGAGAGAAAGCCTATTTCGAATGGATGCCGATTCGCGAAAATAATCCGGGGGATGTGATTCACCGCGAAATCACATACGGTAACTTAGCCGATTTAATTATGGTTGATACTCGATTGGAAGGAAGAGAGCAACAAGTTTCTGCAACTAGTCCTTTGATAAACGACACGAACAGAACAATAATGGGACCGGTTCAATTAGCCTGGTTTAAATCTACATTAGCCGGAGCTACAGCTACTTGGAAAATTATTGGCAATCAAGTCATGGTTTCGCCATTGAAAGTGGGCGCCAATCCTCTAAATTTAGATCAATGGGATGGATACCCTGAAGAAAGAAAAAAAGTGTACAATCACATCACATCAAACAATATTAAGAACATTGTTTTCCTTACCGGAGATATTCATACTTCTTGGGGCAATGATTTACCTGCCGATTTAACGGCTTACAACAAGAACACCGGAGCCGGATCTATTGCTGTTGAGTATGTTTGTACGAGTGTAACTTCTCCGGGATTAACGGGTATTGGTAATTCTTCAATTCCTTTAGTACAAGCCTCTAACCCTTACATGAAATATGTGGATTTAGAAAAGAAAGGTTATTTATTACTAGATATCAATAAACAGAAAGTACAAGGCGATTGGGTGTATGTGAGTACAGTAACCAGCCGATCCTTCACTACCTCTATTGGTGGCTCTTGGTATACCGATAAAGATCAAACGTTCTTAAAACAAGCGAGTGGGGTATCTACACCAAAAATAAATCCTGTTCCTTTTGCGCCTGCTATAACCACAGGTATTTCGCCTATTGCTGAACAGAAAACAGTGTTGATTTCATGCTATCCAAACCCAACGGCCGATAAATTCGACTTGCAATATTATTTGTTTAAGCCGGGTGTAGTAGAAGTGGAAGTGTATGATTTAAGCGGTAAAGTAGTATTTGCTATGAAAAAGAAGATAAAGCAACAGCCGGACTTTATGAATCGAGCTGCTCTTTGGCTGCATTGCCTGCAGCTAATTATGTAGTAACCTTGAAAACCGATGGTAAAACTACCTTCTCGAAACAAATTGTGAAGCAATAATCAACAGCATAATCATTTTTGAAAAAGGATTAACCTCAGGGTTGATCCTTTTTTTATTATAGAAGAATAGTTGCTGCATCCATAGCGTTCATTTCAGCATGGGCAAGGTGTGCGTGCCCCCACTGGGAAGCGGGGTCGGGTCGTTCGCTCCAATTTTTTTGCAGCGTCAAAGCCCGCAACAAAAAAGATTTCCGCTGCCACCCCTCACGCGCATTGTGGTGCATTGGAAATTGATTTGGTGATGGATAGATTTGATGATTTGGTGATGAGCGGAAAAAGAGTGGTGCGTTGATAACACCGACCTCAGGGGGAAGGTGGTGATGCAGTGATTGATTTGATGATGGGTGAATTTGATGATTTGATGATGGGAGGAAATGGAGTGGTGCGGTGATAACACCAACCACAAGGGAAAGTCTCTACTTTTATTGCAGAGATTTCTCCGCCTCTGGCGGACTCGTTCGAAAAGACGGTAAATTATCTTTTATGCACTATTTCGCGTAAGGGGTTGCAGCGGAAAGCCCGCAGTGAAACGAGGACTTGCAGCGAAAAACCCGGTGCGCTTCTTAGCGGCATACGCCCAAACGAATGATTTTTTAAAAGGATTAACCCTAGCGTTGATCCTGTTTTAGTTTATCGTAGGCCTTAATAATTTCTTTTACTAGGCGGTGGCGAACCACATCCATTTCAGTGAGTTGAATCATGGAAATGCCTTCTACATCTTTTAAGATATTGATGGCTGTTTTCAAACCCGATTCTTGCGTTCGCGGTAAATCGATTTGCGATGTATCACCCGTGATAATACACTTTGAACTTGGTCCGATACGGGTGAGAAACATTTTCATCTGCGGATTGGTGGCGTTTTGTGCTTCATCCAAAAGTATGAAAGAGTAATCGAGCGTTCGTCCGCGCATGAAGGCCAAAGGCGCCACTTCAATGATGCGGTTCTGCATGTAATACAATAGCTTTTCAGGCGGAATCATATCATCGAGTGCATCGTAGAGCGGGCGCAAATAGGGATCCACTTTTTCTTTTAAGTCGCCCGGAAGGAAACCCAAGTTTTCACCGGCTTCCACCGCTGGACGAGTGAGAATGATTTTCTTCACCAACTTTTCTTTCAAGGCGCGAACCGCTAGAGCCACTGCTGTATATGTTTTTCCGGTTCCTGCAGGGCCGGTAGCAAACAGAATGTCGTTCTTATCGGATTCGGTAACCATCAATTGTTGGTTAGCCGTTCGGGCACGAACAATATGGCCATTATTGCCAAACACCAACACATTATTCAGTTGCTTTTCGCTTTGAGCAGCAGCACCAGCATCTTGCAAAACCAACTTATCTAAATCATCTTCCGTTAGTTTGCCATAACGCTCAATGTGGGTGATAATTTGTTTTGTTTTTGCATTAAAGTTGTTGAGTTCCTCTTCAACGCCTTCGGCTTTGATAATATTTCCTCGAGAAACCATTCGGAGTGCGGGGAATAACTTTTTGAGATAATTAAACTTGGAGTTATTTATTCCAAAAAAATGTAACGGGTCGATACCGTCTATTTCAATAGTCAATTCTTTCAATCGTGTATAATTTAGCTATGTGCAAATTAAGAATTGAAGCTCCATTCTTCTACATTGTGAGCAGTTTTTAATCAACACCTTTTCCACTTTTTAATATGCCCATCGTCACATTCACATCTGATTTGGCCGGAAGCGGATATTATCTGGCGGCTATAAAGGGCTCTATTTTAAAGGCTTTCCCGGAGGTACAATTGGTGGATGTGTCGAATCATATTGGTCCGCTCGATTATAAAGCAGCGGCCTTCACCATTCAAAAGGCGTATACTTATTTTCCGGAAGGCGCTATACATATTGTTCATGTAAATAGTGCAGATGGTAAAGGCAGAATGCTGATTGCTGAGAAAGACAATCATTTTTTCTTGCTCTTTGATAATGGAACGGGGCCATTGATTTTCGAACATGAACCTGTTCGGTTTTACGAAGTGAGTACGGAACCCGAATCGGGAAGTTTATTTATTCAAACGATATTGAAAGGTTTGAAAATGATTATTGAACGGCAATCGTTTGGCGAGGCCGTGCAACAGTTTAAAGTATTACGCAGATTGAATCCTTTCGGCAATGATGGTACGATTAAGGGTAGTATTTTATTTATAGATCCGTTTGGGAATGCTATTACTAACATCACTGAAGAATTTTTTAATCGATACATTACCTCAGATTATACAATTTCTGCAGGAGGGGCAAGTTTAGATCGAATTTCAAAACACTACAATGTAAATGAGCCCGGCATTGCTGTTGCTTTTTTCAACAGTCAGGGTTTGTTAGAGATTGCACAAAATAACTCGAGAGGTTCGCAATTGTTTGGTTTGAAGGTAGATGGGCCGGTTTTGATTATGGAGCGCTAATTTTTAAAATTGTTTTATGGATTATAAGCGAATGCCCATAGAGGTGGAATCGCCTGAAATGATAGGTTATTCCAATATTCCTTACAACTTAGCGGAGAGCTCGGTTACAGACTTACGCTTTAAAGATTTAGGATTGAATTTAGATGATTTGGTGATAGCTTATACCGATCATTTTGGTAAGCCGGAGTTGCGTGCACTACTTGCAGAAGAACATAAAAACATTGTTGCATCGGAGGTGTTGCTTACGCCAAGTGCTGCAACGGCATTGTTTATGATTCATACCACCTTGTTGAATGCCAATTCGCATTTGATTGTAGTGAAACCCAATTACGGAACAAACATTGAAACGCCTAAAGCCATTGGTTGTGCTGTTGATTATGTTGACTTGAAGTTTGAAGAAAGTTACTGCATTGATGTGGAGGACGTAAAACAGAAAATTAAACCGACTACGCGTTTAATCAGTATCACATCGCCTCATAATCCAACAGGGACAGTTGTTTCGGAAGAAACGATTAAAGCATTAATAGCATTAGCAGAAGAACATAATTGTTACTTACTTATCGATGAAACGTATAAGTTTCTTCAACTTTCCGACAATACAATTTCGGATTATGTTTCACGAAGTAAGCAGGTGATAAGTGTTTGTTCGTTTTCCAAAGCCTTTGGTTTACCCGGGATTCGCTTGGGGTGGTTAATCACTAAAGACACAACGTTATATCATCAACTCCTTGCCGCTAAAGAGCAAATCATTATTGCCAATTCGGTGGTGGATGAAGAAATTGCTTTTCAGTTTTATAAGAACAAAAATACGTTCTTGATGGCTACAATGGAGCAAGTGAACGCTAATTTTAAAACGTTGCAAACGTTTATGACGGAACATCCAATTCTGGAATGGGTAGAACCAAGTGGTGGAGTGGTATGTTTTCCAAGAGTTAAGCAACATCTTACCTTAGATAGCGTTAAGTTTTATGAGCGGCTTTTATCAGAGTATGCCACATTTGTAGGAGCCGGCCATTGGTTTGATGAGTCGGATTGCTCGTTCCGATTGGGTTTTGGGTATTTGAGTACGGAAGATTTTAAAGAGGCATTGGTGCGATTAAATAGTTGCTTGGAGGATGCCATTATAAATGCATAGGAAATGTTAATCTACAATTTCGATATCAAAATGCTGCAGTAAACCCGGTAAGCCCGAAACAGAAAACTTTGCTTTTTTGAGTCGATTTTTCTCGGGATGAATGATGTAGTTATAGGCCGTTCTAAAATCAGCCTTTTCCAAAAGCGTATTGTCGAAAATAGCATTCAATAAATCACATTGGTCGAAAGAGGCTTGCGTTAAATCGGCATCCGAAAAATCGACTTCCTGCATAGTTGTGTTTTTGAAAAGCGTTTTCTTGAGTTTCAAACCATTGAAAGAAGACAAATTAAGTTGACAATTCTCGAATGCAACGGCAAAAAGAAATTCATTACAATGGTCGAAATGAAGACCGAGCATTTTGCAATCTTTAAACTGAACGGTGCAAAAGCTAGTTTGTGAAAGCTTTGCCATACTTATGTTGCAGCCGATAAATTCGCATTCTGTAAAATGAACACCGCTAAGGTCGGCATTCAGGAAGTTACAATTTACAAAGCTGCAATTCTCGTATTTCCCTTTGGCAATGGGCGATTCTGAGTAGTCGATTTTTTGATAGTCTTCGTTTTCGAAATAGGGGAGAGCCATTTTATTTATGATTTGGAGATTTTTGCTTTAAGTTTTAAGATTCAAATGTTTTTCAATATTAACGCTTATTCCAAATTTCTGAAAACAATTCATTGAAGTTGTTGTTATTATCCTCAAAGCACAATCATTCATGGCGCGTATTGGGGTTATTGGTTCGGGATTTTCGGGGATAAGTGCGGCAGCTTACTTGGCAGCAGCCGGGCATGAGGTGCATGTGTATGAGAAGAACAGTTCTTTAGGGGGACGTGCTCGTCAGCTCAAAACCGATAACGGCTATGTGTTCGATATGGGGCCAAGCTGGTATTGGATGCCCGGAGTATTTGAAAAATTCTTTCAAGATTTTGGGTGTAAAGTCTCCGATTATTATTCCTTAAAACTGTTGGATCCCTCATTTGATGTGGTTTTTGGTGAGAACGATACCATGCATGTGCCTGAAAATTTTGAGAAGTTGTGTGCAATGTTTGAATCGATTGAATTGGGCAGTGCAGAAAAGTTGAAGTTGTTCATGCAGGAAGCGGAATATAAGTACAAAACGGGCATAGATAATTTGGTGTACAAGCCGGGTTTATCGCTCACTGAGTTTGCCGATATGGAGTTGATTCGTGGCGTATTCCGATTACAAGTGTTTTCTTCTTTCAGTAAGCATGTGCGCAGTTTTTTTCAGCATCCCAAACTAATTGCGCTGATGGAGTTCCCGGTGTTGTTTTTAGGTGCTATGCCACAAGATACGCCAGCGCTCTATAGTTTGATGAATTATGCCGGATTGAAATTAGGGACTTGGTATCCGGAAGGTGGCTTTGGGAAAGTGGTAGAAGGTATGGCGGCTGTGGCCTCTAAACATGGTGCTGTTTTTCATCTGAATGCCAATGTGCAGAAAATAGAGGTTGAAGAAGGCGAAGCAAAATCTTTGTTAGTGAATGGTGTTGCTGAGCACTTTGATGGTATTATTGCTGCTGCCGATTACCATCATGTAGAAAGCAAATTGTTGTCTAAAGCTTTGCGTAATTATGATGAGAAGTATTGGGACAAAAAAACGTTTGCGCCTTCCTGTTTGATTTTTTACATAGGCGTTAAAAAGCGTATTGATGCATTACAACATCATACGTTGTTTTTTGATGAATCGTTAGATGAACATGCTGTTGAGATTTATAAACAACCACAATGGCCTGCCAAACCTTTGTTTTATGTGTGTTGTCCTTCTAAATCAGATAATACTGTTGCTCCGGATGGACATGAAAACATATTCCTATTGATGCCAATAGCTCCCGGATTAGAAGATTCAGAAGCGATGCGAGAAAAATACTTTCATATTATGATGGATCGACTGGAAAAGCAAGTTGGTGAAACGATTCGCGATGTTATCGATTATAAACAGAGCTATTGTGTAGCTGATTTTATCACTGATTATAACTCTTACAAGGGAAATGCTTATGGCCTAGCCAATACCTTGATGCAAACAGCCATCCTAAAACCGAAGATTAAAAATAAAGCTGTAAGTAATTTATTCTATACCGGGCAGTTGACCGTGCCGGGACCCGGAGTGCCACCATCCATCATATCCGGAAAAATTGCTGCAGAACAATTAACTAAACACCTTAACACCATTGCCCATGAAATCGCTATTTGACGAAGTTTCCGTTGAATGCAGTAAGCTTACAACAAAACGATACAGCACCAGTTTTTCGCTTGGTATTTATTTTCTGAGCAAACGTATGCGTAATCATATCTATGCTATTTACGGGTTTCTACGTTTTGCCGATGAGATTGTAGATAGTTTTAATGGCTATAATAAAGAGCGTTTATTTGCTCAATTTAAAGCGGCAACTTATGATGCATTGAATGATAAAATTTCTTTAAATCCTATTTTAAATGCATTTCAGAATACCGTTTATCAATACAACATCGACCGCGAGTTGATTGATATATTTTTACACAGTATGGAAATGGATTTGCAGAAAATTGATTATTCAAAGGAAAAGTACGAGCAGTATATTTTGGGTTCAGCTGAAGTAGTTGGATTGATTTGTTTGCATGTGTTCACAGAAGGGGATAAAGCACAGTATCATCGTCTACAACCCTTTGCCATGAAGCTTGGGGCAGCTTTCCAGAAGATTAATTTCTTGCGCGATTTGAAAGCCGATTATGAAGGGCTAGGTAGAACATATTTTCCGAATGTGGACATGACTCGTTTCAATGCGCAGACCAAAGATCAAATTGAGGTGGAGATAGAACACGATTTTAAAGAGGCATTAGAAGGTATTAAACAATTGCCTTCATCTTCAAAAGGGGGAGTGTATTTGGCCTATGTATATTACTATGCATTGTTCAATAAAATTAAACGTGTTCCTGCAGAGCGTGTATTGCTGGAGCGTATTCGTATCAATAACTTACGCAAATTCACTTTAATGCTTAACAGCTTGTTTCAATATAAACTCAAACTCGTTTAAACCTCAACAATGGCCATATATCAATATACAGCAGAACAGTTTCTGCCTATAAGTATACGAAAGGCTTGGGATTTTTTTTCATCGCCTAAAAATCTTTCAGTAATTACTCCACCGGAAATGGATTTTAAAATTCTGACTCAACTCGATGATAAAGAAATCTACAATGGAATGCTTATCGATTATACCGTAAAACCTTTGTTTGGGATTCCAATGCATTGGCAAACCAAGATAATTGATGTGAAGCCATTGGAAGTATTTGCCGATACACAACTAAAAGGCCCATATAAATTGTGGCATCATACGCACACTTTTATTGAAAAAGACGGAGGGGTATTGATGACAGATATAGTGAATTACGAATTGCCTTTCGGTATTTTAGGCGATTGGGTGCATAGCTTGATTGTAAGAAAGAAGATTGAATCCATTTTTGCTTATAGAAAGCAAGTATTAGAAAAGCTGTTTTTATAGTCTATGGTATTTGTAAATATTCTTTATGCTTTGGCTGCATTTTGCAGTATGGAATTGGTGGCGTGGTTTACGCATAAGTATGTAATGCATGGCTTTTTGTGGTTCTTGCATCAAGATCATCATCAAAAAAATCCGACATCTTTTTTTGAACGCAACGATTACTTCTTTATCATCTTTGCGATTCCTGGCATTTTAGGATTATATTTTGGAATGCAAGCACATTACAATTTTCTATTCTGGATTGGCTTAGGCATTACCATTTATGGCTTCGCTTATTTCTTTATACATGATATCTTTATCCATCAACGATTTCGTTGGCTGAGATATACGGATAATGCCTATTTCAGGGCCATACGAAAGGCGCATAAGACGCATCATAAGTATACACAGAAGGAAGATGGAGAATGCTTTGGTATGCTTTGGGTACCTGTTGTTTATTTCAAAAAGGAGCGTTGATATGAAAGGGCTGTATTTACTTATAGACTTTTGTACGGTGATTGTTCCGTTTCTGTTTTCTTTTCATCCAAAGCTTCAATTTTACAAACATTTCAAAGCTTTTTTTCTTTCTTGTTTTACCGTTGGAACGTTGTTTGTGCTTTGGGATGTATACTTTACTTCTATTGGCGTTTGGGGGTTTAATTCGGATTATTTAATTGGGATCTACTTATTCAACTTACCCATTGAAGAAGTTCTTTTTTTTGTTTGTGTTCCATTTTCATGCGTATACAGTTATCACTGTTTGAATTTGTTTTACGACTTCAATATGGAGCAGAAAACTGAGCAACGAGTGGTGGCTATTCTTTCCAGTTTATTGCTATTCGTTGGAATTGTTTACTATGATAGATTATACACGTCTGTTACATTCATAAGTTTAGCATTGCTGTTGGTCTACTTTTCATTTATGAGAAGAACTTCGTGGTTAGGCCGACTGATGAACATCTATTTGTTTTTACTTTTACCTTTTTTTATTGTGAATGGAATACTTACAGGTTCGGGACTTGAGGCTCCGATTGTTTGGTATAACAATCACGAAAATTTAGGGATCAGACTTTTAACCATTCCCATTGAGGACGCTTTTTATGGCTTCGCGTTAATCTTGCTGAATGTGTTTTTTTATGAAAAGTGGAAGTAACATCTACTTCACAAATCCTCTATCAATACCAAATTTTTTGTAGTTATCCAGTAAGGTTTTGGTAATGGTGTAATCTGAACTTTCGCGGAGAAAGTCTACAGGTAAATTCATATAATCGATAAATTGGTCGTAGTATTCTTCGGGCAAATCGAATAGTTGTTTTTCTTTGAAATAGTCGAACAGCTCGCGGTAAACTCTTCTGCGCTCATCATCTAAATACTGTTTGCGCAATTTGTTGCGTTCTTTGGCACGGGCACTTACTAAATCATAAATTGCCGATATAGGCGACATGAATTCTATCTCCGGTTTCATCAATTCGCGAGGCATTGAGCCAAGATTTTTTCGTTCTTTCTCAATATCATCCAAGTCTTTTTTCGGGCGAACAATGACCGGTTGTGAAAGCGAAGTAGAAAGCGGGTTGAACGTTAGATTGACAAAATAGCTGCTACTTTCCGAAGTACTGTCGGCAACCGAAAAACGTATTGTTTTATATCCGGGAAAAAAAAGGTAAAGTGTATCGTGCTTGTCGCAAGCCAATGAAAATCGGCCTTGTGCATCGGTCATATACGATACATTTTGTTCAGCTACAATTACACTTACACCGCTAACTGGTCGTTTGGTATACCCATCTAATACTTTCCCTGAAAGGGTTATGGATTGTGCAATAGCAGATGGAGCTATACATCCCAATAAGAGGAACAGCAACAACGTTGTAAATGTTGGATGGTGTTTAATCACAAACTAAAGATAAAATAATCGGGATTGGCTACTTCTTAAAATATGCCAATTCTTCAGTTTTTGATAGAAAACTATACTTTTGGGGAATAGGAAATGGTGTCTTCCTGATATAAACCGCCTTAAAAAGCTGATGGCGCCTGGTTATTCAATGTTAAATGCATTCAATCAGGTAGTATGTCAACTTTAGATTCAAAACAGAACAGTTTAGCTCATCAATGGCCGAGTATTGCATACTTATTCAAGTGGATTTTCTTGTGCTCCATTATAGGCGTTATTGTAGGCTCTGCATCAGCCGGATTTTTAATTTCGTTGGAATGGGTAACTCAACTTCGAGAAGCGCATGTATGGCTAATTGCGCTATTGCCTTTGGCCGGTTTAGGCATTGGATTGCTTTATCATTATTATGGAAAAAGTGTTGAAGCCGGTAATAATTTGCTGATAGATTCCATTCATCATCCTGCTCATACTATTCCCTTTCGCATGGCACCCTTTGTTTATTTGGGAACAATGGTAACGCATTTATTTGGCGGTTCGGCCGGGAGAGAGGGAACTGCTTTGCAAATGGCAGGAGGGTTAGTGGATCCTATAGGTCGATGGTTGAAGTTGTGTGATGAAGATCGTAGGGTATTGTTGATTGCTTCAGTTGCTGCAGGGTTTGGTGCTGTATTCGGGACACCCTTGGCTGGTGCGGTTTTCAGCATGGAGTTTTTTCTCACCGGTAAGATTCGTTACAACGCTATTTTTCCGGCATTTCTAGCTGCTATCATTGCCAATTACGTAACCGTACTCTGGCCTGCACAGCATACGCATTATAGTATTACAAGTATTCCAGCTGTAAATCCATTGAATTTAATCTACAGTTTGTTGGCAGGAATAGTCTTTGGACTGTGTGCATTATTATTTACAAAATTTATGCATGGTTTAACCGCATTTTTCAAATCAAAAATTAGCTATCCACCTCTTCGTCCGGTTGTTGGAGGTAGTATTGTTGCACTTGCAATTTATGGACTTGGAACAACAAAGTATATTGGATTGGGTATTCCGTCTATTGTTGATTCGTTTAATCACATGCAGCCCACATATGTATTTGTATTGAAGATACTGTTAACAGTGATAACACTTTCAGCTGGCTTTAAAGGAGGAGAAGTAACCCCATTATTTTTTATTGGCGCCACATTGGGTAGTGCATTGAGCTGTTGTATTCCTTTGCCAACAGCACTTTTAGCAGGCATGGGTTTTGTGGCTGTGTTTGCCGGAGCAACAAATACTCCCTTGGCATGTATGTTGATGGGGATAGAATTATTTGGTGTAGAAAGCGGTGTGTACATCGCTATTGCCTGTGTGGTGGCCTATTTGGTTTCCGGACATAACAGTATTTACAGCAAGCAACGTATTGGCGAATCTAAGTCTTCGCAATGGAT
>Ga0116191_1001002_pt1 | contig 23552 bp, 26 predicted proteins | sample AD_UKC111_MetaG_FD_89897 | JGI IMG/M metagenome (GOLD analysis project Ga0116191, IMG submission 89897) | Active sludge microbial communities of municipal wastewater-treating anaerobic digesters from Hong Kong - AD_UKC111_MetaG | ecosystem: Engineered > Bioreactor > Anaerobic > Digestate... | reverse complement strand
TTTGTTCCGTTAAAAAGAGGCACTGGCCTTGAACCAGATATAAAAACGGCCATCAAACCGTACCTCCTTTAACTAATTTCTACAACAGCCAATGTAAGAGACAAATCTCCGTTTGCGGATGCAGATGCGTATAGCGAGTCGTTTTCCTCCAAGACTATTTTTCCAACCGCTCCACCGATAAGGGACAATACGCTATCCGATGCTACAGGTGTGGTGAACGCCAAATAATGAGTAATGCTTGCGGACGTATCTACCCAGTACACAGTAGCGTCCGCATCCACTACTCCATCTATATTGGCAATAATCAAACCAATAACAATTGCTTTTGAACCTACTGGGCACGTATAAACCAATGTGGGTGTTTGTGTTAGCTCCAACCCAGCATTCTTAAAAGCTTCTGCCATTTAAAACACCTCACATTACATTAACGCCAGCAGCATACCCATGGATACGCCACCGCTTTGAGGTCTGTCTATCAGTTCCAAACCCGTTTCGTCCTCTTTCACAACCAACATCTTACCCGCTTGGTTTGTATAAGAAGTGGGTGTGTCTGCCAAATCCACAAATCCCAACGATTCGTGAAAAGAACCATCGACACCCAAACACTGCACATACACAATAGATCCTTCGGAACACGCGTCAACAAACGTCAACACACCGTTGGCTACGGTATAATCTTCCGTTTCCGCTTGCACTACGCCATTTTTAGAAACAATTAGCATAAATGCACTTTTGGGTAGCAAAGAAGAAATATCGAATTGCGTTTGAGAAGCAGTAGCGACGTACTTGTGGGATGCATGAGAAGTAACAACTACACTCACGATATACTGCGTAACTACTATCAACACCAAATCGCCGGATTCTAACGCATACGTAAAATCTACAGCACTGCTGTTTTCGTTCAAGCTATAATCCTCTGTAGGTGTTTGTCTCATGCCGTTAACAAACACTTCAAATAAATAATTATCAGATAAAGGCCATACATCCGAACAATCTACAGATGTTTCCCCACCCGTTGCTGTAAACACATGTGTTTTTGTGCTTGCGCCAGCGACTTGATTGTTGACTACTACACCACCATCTACTTCGTTAAACAACACCTGAATAACATCACCAGCAACAAGAGCAAACGCAAACGTTATGTTTTTGGAGGCAGTAAGAACTGTATAGTCGTTTATATTAACCAATCGTTGACCGTTTCTAAAAACTGCCACAAAAAATGTTTCTGCTGTAGGCCAAACAGATGTACAATCTACAGATGTTTCCCCACCTGTAGCAGTAACAACGTACTCTACGGGTACAGTTGAAACACCGCCACCGCTTCCAGCGGGAGCATCGCGCCATGTCTTGTTTCCACTTTCATCCGTTCCGTATACTTTATTAGCACCAGGAGCTATCTCATCTCCAGATAGCCTCAATTTGTTTGTTTCTGTATCTATCACCAAGCTGCCCGCAATCTTGTTAACCAAATAATCCGCGGACGTGTCCTCTACTCTAGTTCGTATTTTGTGTGCGTCTTCATAGGGAACTGTGGCGTTGGGATTTGTGCCACGTGGTCCTAAGTAACGGCGTTCTTCAGCCATGCACCACCATTTCCTTCGTTCTTATATTTGTGTGCCATATAAAGTTTGTGCGGACCCTTCGAAGGGTCCGCACAAAACCGCTATTTACATCTACTATGAAATTGTAATCCAATCACTGTTTGCTTCGTTGCGAATCTTTACAGTCGTTGCATTGATCCATACGTCTCCAGATTTGGCGGTAGCTCCCGGATCACTGGCACCTGTCCACACACGTGGAGAAAACGCACGAATGAATTCCCGCCAAGTAACAGATGACGTATCTACCGCTATGCTGTTGGATCCCGTAATGGCACAGTTTGAGATGGTGAAGGCATCCACGGAAAGATGCCCATATGCAGCGCAATCATACAGTTTAACGTTGCTAGTACCTGTTAGCGTGTTTAGTTCCACACGCCCACCCGCCAACACTTTGGCTACTTCCGCCATGTTGTTGACGACAGAACCTGTGATATAAACTGGGGAGTTCATAGCCAAAATACCAGAAGAAATATCTTCATAACCCGCAACAGGTTCAATAACAACAGATTCGAACCTAATTAAACCTGCGTTGTTGATAGCAGCAATAGCCACAGAACCCGCTTCTGCATAGGGTTTGATGGTAAACTTGTAAGCCGCATTATATCCCTTAAATTCAATGGGTATTGTGTTGCCCACAAATGCCAGCGTAGCTTTAACTGAGGAAGAGGGGGAAAGCTGAACGACTTTTGGAGTAGTGGGTGTCGTGCTGGCAACAGCATCATCGTAAAGAAAAACTTTAATTTGACCAGCACCATGAAAATCTTTAAACAGCGCGCTTTCTGTTCTTGCACCTTTATCCACGTTAATTGTAACGGTGCCATCGATGAATTTAGGAAGCGAATCCAGAGCAGCTTGTATGGAGGGGAAAGAATTCTCCTCGCTATCCCAATCCATCCTATCATAATATACATTTGCGTTTTCGTAAACATAAACAACAATATCTTTCTTGAGAGCTATTTCTTCATTCAACTTATAAATTTTGCCCCCAAATTTCATCAAGTCCTTATCAGTATCTAGCGTATACATATCATTTAACGCAGCAATAGTTACAACACCGTGGTTAATCGCTTGCAACCGGGAATAAACTTCCCCTGTATTGGTTTCTGTTGCTTCTCCCATTATAATGTTGCCGTTTTCCCCGTCTGCTATAGCGTAAAACGCGTTACAGCGATCAAACGTACAATGGTTGACATTTGCGGTGCTTTCATAAGCCCAAACGCCGCCCTTTTTCTCCCCCGTATTACCCTCGAACTTGCAACTGCGAACAGAAATAGGTTGTTTGCAGTTGACAGCTAAAATAGCACACGATGATTGATAAGGTGGAAGTAAACCGTTTTCATAACCACCACTCATATCAAAAACCATATCGTTTCCACCCAGAAGGTGTCCACCAATAACAATAGGAATATCGCAATTGGATATAAAAAACATCGTTTCCGGGTTGTAGTTGTACGGGTATGTGTGGCGCCACACTTCCAAATTCATACAAAAATTATAATCCAATGCATCTTTTGTAAATATTGCATCCGGACCATAGATGTCCAAGAACCCTGCGTAGTTATAGCAATCCGCCGTAATTTCTGTTCTAAATCCCTCAATACACACATGTTCTGTGTAGGTGCCTGGTGCCAGTTTGATAAAGACGTAGTGGTTAATAATTTTTGGAATGAGAGAAAGCGCTTTGGCTATGGTAGCAAAAGGCGCTGTTTGTGTTGTTCCCGAATTATCATCCGATCCCGTAGCTGGGTCGACATAATATTCTATATCATACATAGTACGCTCTTCCCCACCCCCACCCGCACTTGGGGTGGATAGTTCATATCCGCTTTCGTCTGTTTTAACAGAAAGAACCTTACCACCATCACCCGATTGAATTCGAGGCAAGCCCGTTCCAGGCTTGAAATACATAGGCATTTTATTCCATTACCTCCCCTTTTGACTCTAGCCAAATATGCTTACAATGTACTGTCCTGCAGTTGGCGTATCTGCGGGGTCGAAATAAACACGAATCGTATTGGCATTCACCCGTTTCCAAGAAGCGTCGACGGTCCACATATCGCCTGTCGCTTCATAAATTTCCACAAACAGGTTGTATGTATTGAGGTTGTGCTCCAAATCGAAATATGTTGATACTCCGTCTCCGATGGTAAAGTTTTTCTTATGGAGAGGAATCTTATCATCTACATATTTTTTCGTAGCTGCTTCTAGGTCAGCAGTGGGCGCTCCTGCCAAAATAAGAGATCCCAGCATCGTTCCACCCTGCGTCTTGCTGAGGAACTCGGTGTCCGCTTCTGTTTTGCTGTAAACATCATCTTTTTGGTAATAAGCAGCATTTGATTGTACTTTAGAATAATAAGTATCTTCGAGATACTGTTTGTTGATAGCATGAAGCGCGCTGCTGGGTACATAATTGAGACTCAATGGACCCATCATTGTATCGCCATCTACGTTAACATAACGCGCATCCATTTCGGGTGTAACTTCAAACGTACCTCCAACAATGGTCAATGTGCCCTGTATTTCAACATTGTTATAGAAAACAGTATTACCATGTACACCAACTGCTGGAGACGTTAAGCTTAGTGATGTGGAACCAGAAACACTCATGATAGAGGACGACACCTGACAAGTATCCGTGATGTTGGCGTACAGATCATGTGCGTTGAAAACCAAATCATCGCCAATTTGCAGCGTGCAATTTTGTGCGTTTTGTGTTAAGTTTGTAGCAGCAATGATATTTACAATTGCTTCGGATTGCAATTTCACTTCTGCGTTTGAATACATGCGCACGAGAGTGTCTCCAGCCATACCAACAGTTGGGGCACCCACGACAACTTCAACGTCAGAAACAAGCCGTGTTTGTGTTTTACCGCGCAACTGTGCTACTGTTTCTGCTGTTACATATGCAGTTGTTGCTGTAGATGTCAACGCAAGCGAAGATCCCTTCAAAGTCGTCAAACCGGTGTACTGCGCATTTAAAACTGCACCAGACAAATCTAAATCACCAGACAAATACATATTGGTGAAATGTAAATTCATTGTGGTGCCGTCAATTGCTTCCACGTATTCGGGTAATGATAGAAAAGGTGTATCAAACGCAACAGAAGCAACGCCTCTCAAAATAACGTTTTCCCCACCCACAACAGTATTCGCATTGGCAGATGAAAGTTCCACGTTACTGTCAAACACAGCAGAAAAACTATCACCAGAAAGGGCCAAAACACCAGCACCAGAGTTGACACTGACCCCCAAACCACGAATATTTATAGTGCTGTCCATGTCAACATTCAACATGCTAGCTTCCATTGAAATATTACCTGTGGGGATAAGCTGAACGTTTGCTCCACCCAAAGACAGTAACGTAGATGCGTCCAGCGAAACGTTTACACCATTCAAATCGAACGTTGTGATATTTAACGTATCCGTGGTAACGGTAGATGTTCTGGATGTACCCGTTTCCTGTTTAGATGTATATGCTTGTTTGATGTTTGAAACCGTTTCGTATAAATCCACCGCTTCGAGTGTTAGTCTGGCTCCGCCATACAACCGGGTTCTATCTGTGGCAGCAAGCACACCCATCCACATTTCGTTGCATGTGTTAGCGTTATCCCAATGCAACTGCACAACGCCCCGTGTGGTAGATTCCAATGCCAAATCTGTACGCAAACGCAAACCGTTGTTTGTACCCGTTTCTGCTGCAAGCGCGGTGGCTCCCAACGTACCCGTAATTTGAGAATTTCCAACCAATAAGGGATACCTGTTGTCGTGACTATGCGCAGCACTTTCCAACGTAGTGTGTAACAATACATCTGATAAATTGGTTACACGAACAGAACCAGATACGGCACCCGTTAAAACGATGTTGAAATCGTTAACATTAAAATTCAACTTGCCATTGTTATAGGTAACTTGAATTCCACTTTCAATGTTATCTATAACCATATTACCCACGGTATCCAGCAAAGCGTTTTTGGTCAAATACTGGCTTGCGTCCACGCCACCCAGCTGTTGTGCGTTAACCGCTTCGGCTACAACACCACCCAATCCAAGTTCTTCCTGTGACATCCAACGGCAATGTCCAGTTCCGTCTATTGAAATAAGATAACCCTCAAATGCTCCCGTCAAATCAAAATCTCGTGGTGCCGGTCTGGGTGTTGCCACGCCACTCATAATGTCTGCAAACTCATATCTCATCAACTGAGCAAGCCTTGACATGTTAATATCCAAAACCGCGCTGTACGTTCCCGCGTTTGGTTCCTTGTAAAGCAGCAGTGCGTCTGTGTTGGTTTTCAAATTGATGGTGGAACCAGGACCCCTAGCTTCTACAACATGTTGCAGTTCGTTCCCAAACCTAAAACGCGTAAAATGGTCTGTCTCAATATAAAACTGTCTGTTTTCCCAACCCTCATTACCGCCCGTATCCCCAAAAACGGAGCTTAAAACACCTTCTGGCACAATTGCTCTGTTTTCGTAAGGAATATTAACAACCCAGTTTTCGTCTGGTAACAAGTCCGTTGGCGTTTCTATATAACCCACGTTGGAACCAGCGTAAAACAACTCCGCTCTTCGGCTGGTATTTCTGAGTGTTGTCAATGTGTTCAAATAGGGCGCACCAAGAGTAAAGCCCAACGATTCCAAATAACTCTTCGCGATCAAGTAACCCGTAAACTGGTAAGCCACTTCTGCGTCACCGCCCTCTATTTTCCTTTTTGTCGATTTTCGTAACCACAGACGGGTATTAAACAGCACCCATCTACAATTTGTTCCGTTTTTTAAATCGACAAAAAATAAACGGAATCCCCTCTGTTTGAAAACAGAAGAGATTCCGTTTGGATTATTCGTTTACAAAATAAACACCTTTTACGTATTGTTTATAAATATCCTCCGCAAACATCTTATAGGTCCATGCACTTAATGGTGTTGTGCGTGGTTCTTCTGATGCAAGCCATTCTACAAATTGCAAATCCGATTTTGCCAACTTGGGGGCAGCAGATTCGCTGGGTGCATATTCTAGAGATACAGGAACCTTATCTCTCTTGATATACATCGAAATTCTGTCTCTCATAAATTTGGCTATCTCTGTTCCCTTATCTATACCGGCTTCGGAATTGAGTCCGTCCTCAATACCCATGTTGACTAGGGATTCATGTCCACCACAAATAGAAATAACGTTGTAATAGCTATCTAGCGATTTGTTGTAATACGACCAATAGGGATAAAGGTCCATGTTTTGCTGGATGAACTCACGCTTTCGCTGTGCCAATTCTTGAACCGTATCCATCAGTTCGCCCAAAAGCTTGTAGTATAAATCCCAATCACCGTGTGCCACATAACCGATACGGTTGAGGTTGATATTGAAAACTCCCAAGCCACCCACACCGCTACCACTTCTAAAAATACTGCTATTAATTTTCAAGATATCTTCCAGCCCAACTTGGAACCTACAACAAAAACTCTTTTGCAGTTCTGGGTTACGCGCTTGGATATATGGATTGAGTTTCTTGAAATCACTTTCTTCATCAAACGGTTTGGTTCTATAGTTCTCTAAATAGATACCTCCCCACTTGTCGCACTCCGTAAGCAACAATTCAAAAACCTCATCGTTGAAGTTAAAGTTATCGTCTATATTTACGGTGATTAGTGGAAAAGTAAAAGGTTTTCCCTCTGCGTCCCCTTCTGCAAACACCTCGATAAACGCTCTATTTGTTTCTTGATAATACTTTAAAGGTACATCTTTGTAAAAAATATCTTTTTCAATCTTAACAGTCTTTCCATGTACTTTAAACTCTTCGTTTTGTGTTAAATGTTTACCAGCAAAGGCAACAAAATCGTCTTTGAGTGCCACATCTGGTCCATCTGGTTTCATAGTGATATTGCTAAACGCGCTGTTGCCAGAACGGAATGCCATGTTCACTTCATAAATGAAATGCTGCCAAGCGTTTTTGATGTCTTCGAACTCAACATTAAGACCAAAGATTTCATTTTCAACAAACCAATAAGAAGCTACAACAGTAGTTAAATCATTAATGGCACATGCACCATGAATTTCTTGGCTAACCAGCGTAATGAAGTTGCTACACTGACCCAGCAAGCTGTGTACATGCTTGGGTGGTTTGGTTCTAAGCGTATTTTTGGCGTTGCTGTTTAGCCCCTTAATGGCTAGGTCCACTGCGCTGTAACCACTGCAATACGGACCAAGGACGTCCATATTGTGAATATAAAGCCAACCCTCATCGTTGAGTGTTCTTGCGCGTTCCTTATAAACCCTTTCAAACCAGTAATCTTTACTCACAGCACCATGCACAATGGCGTTCATGGCGGGGACGGAATAAATCAAATTTGAATTATGCCGAGATATATCATCCCTTCTAATATACTGGTCGATAATCTTAAGATACTTGTTAGTGGGCATTACTAGACCTCCTTGGTCATATGATAAAAGGGATTGATATAATATGGAGATACATAATTTCTACGCATATAAACTTCCATAGACTTAAGAATCTCTTGATCTAGAAACGGATATGCAACAGTTCTAAACAGGGAGTAATTCATACCATCCACATAAGACATGGATTCTAATACCGCGTTTGTGTCCACCTCGACACCCGTAATTGTCTTGGCTAAAACAAAATTTTTTCCTCTCCAGTACGGATACTTGACATCCATAGCAAAACCATCTACCGCTTTTACGTCTTTTGCTTTCTTCACGTATTCTGGTCTTGTACCGTTTGTATCCACACGAATAGGTTTATTTGTTTGTTGTTTAATGAAAAGAAGCTCTTCTAACAGCGTATCACCCAACAACAACGCTTCTCCTCCGGAAACAATAAGCATATCTACCAGAGGAGAATTCAACTTTTTGCAAATAGATTGCGTGCTGATGGGTTTAACAAAATCGTCTTTTAGCAAATTGCGCATGTTGTAACATCCAAAACATTTCCAGTTGCACGCTCGAGTATAAACAATCAACGCTACCTTTCCGGGATGGTCTAGTAGCGTGGATTGTATATTGTAAAACATATGATCCTCAGGCATTTGGTTTTATCGCCTCCATAGCCATCATCAAAGCGCTCTCTGTTTGAACACACAAACACTCAACGTAACCTACGTTTTGGTCTACAAAACAAACCAATGGTTTTGCTGTTTCATCGTCGTGCAATGCAGCGTAAACAAACGCTGCGTAGAGAGCAAGCTTTTCAGACAAGTCCATGTATATATGCGCATCACACAATTCGTCCGCTAGCGCCACGCGTAGGCAGTTCACCAACGGGTTGCCCGCAAACGTTTTGATGTACAGAACCATCTTATGTTGAAACGCATACCATTCATCTATGGAAACGTCGACCGTTTGCCCATTTTGCCAAACGCGAAGAAGAGATTGTATAATAGGTGTGCTGTCTGTATGACAATTACAATTAAGCAATGATAAAACATCTGTTTCCAGCGTACTCTCTAACGCGCTGGCTATAAATTTGCACACGAGTTGTTGGGGTGTAGCGGGCATGCGTTTCACGACCTTTCTTTACAGCTTATGCCGTTCCACCCAATCCTCACGTCGTGCATCTTGCCAATAATTTTCGGTGCCGTTGATAACGCCATTTTCAACACGAATTTTACCAGAGACGATCGGACGTACATAACCAATGATTCGCGCATAAACCATCATATTTTCTGCATCATGACAGTGTGGGCATTCATGATGCTCCCCAGCTGTCTTTGTACCGCATGTACTGCAAAAACTAACAACGGGTGAAAGAGTTATATATGTTTGCGGTGTGCTAAACATCCTGTCTATGATAGATTTCTTTAGTTCGTTTGTGACCTTACCACCCAAAAACACATGTTCGATGCTACCACCGCTTGCAAACGCTTGCATATAAGAACTAATATTACTTCTATCCACCAAATCCAAATTGGTTGGAGGTTGAAAACCGCTTGTCATAAAAACATTTCCACTTTCTGGATTTCCTTGCACATAACAGGGTGCTACTTTAGGCATTATCGGACACGCTCCTTCGTTCAATAACAGAACATAACTCTTTTACATCATCAACTTTATTAAGCTTAATCATTGTCACGGGTTTCGTGCATTGCTTTTTAATACTATTATAATAACCTAGACGAATACGGCGCATATTGTCCATCACGCTGTACGCGGAATTGTTAATATCCAAAATCATAACGGTTTTATTAGGCTTGGAAGGTACTTTGCGTGCCACCCTACCGATGGCTTGTATCAAGCCTCCCTTGGCTGTTAGCGGTGTGGCAAATATCAACGTATCCAAATGAGGAACATCCATAGCCACTTTAAACATTCCGTAAGTAGCAAAAATAGCTGGGCTTTGATAGTTTTTATCTGTGGCTTCTGCGTGAACAACAGATATCTTATCTTTATGTTTACTCAATTCTTTCAACGCATACAGCATGTCTATGCGCGAAGAAAGAACCAGCGGATGTCTTCCCGCTTCAATACACTGGTCTGCCATGCTTGCCACAGCTTGCACATAAGCTTCACGCTTGGTTAGGATATTGGCATACCTAGCTTGAAGCCCCTGCCTCGACCCATATTCTATGTACTTGATGGATTTTCCCAAGTCTATAGGGATATCCAACAATCCCACATACATAGGCAAGACAAACATTACACCATCGTTGTAAATTTCCTTGCCAATGTGCCACTCTAGCAGTTGGGATAAACCGTCTGACCGGAATGGTGTAGCGGATAAACCATAAATGCGTTTGGCAAATATGGCTTTGGTGCTTTCGCTAAACTCTGGAGCACCAACAGTAATATGGCATTCGTCATAAAACACGACCCCAAAATTGGCTTCGTACATCTTCTTAAGAAATTCCGTATCTCCACGCTTGACCTTGCTGCAAAGGGTTTGCACTGTGGTGATGCATATGGGTTTGTTTGTTTCACACTTGTTGGCGCGAATAATACCTACTTCTTCACATCCAGTATAGCGTTTCACACATTCAATCCATTGGTCCATCAACCCATTATTCGATGCGTTGTGAACAACAATTAACGCTTTTTTACCTATCTTGGTCAGAGCATCTATAGCAACATACGTTTTACCAAATCCCACACGTGCACACACCATACCGTGTTCGTTGTTGACAATGGCGTCTATTGCGTTTTGCTGACTTTCATCTAGAGGTTTAAATTCGGGCCTCATGGACAATTCTATGGACTCACCTTCTGTACGACCATCTACCGCAAACACGGGCGTGTCAAAATAGTAGCGCGGGCATCTGTATTTCAGTTCACCCGCAACACTCACTTGGTCGTACGCAGTTATAAATGTTTCATTGTTAAACAGAGTGAGTTTGCGCATATCATCCAATGACAGTTCACTGGTATAAAAGCGCTCCATCATAAAATCATCCATAAGGCCCAACCTTTCTATTATTCTATAATTTTGTTTATTTCATCAATCAGTTTAGCATCCTCAGGTCTAACCAACCCCAAGTCATAAAAAGTACGGGAAGGTTGAAATTTGCCATCGCGTAAATACAGGGGCATTTTGATGAAATTAGCTACAATTTCCACGCTGATGCGCTCATTCTTGTTTGCCATCCACTCTTTAAGCAGTTTAAGCAAACGTTCGAACGTTGTATAATCATCCACCGCTTTACGTGTAACAAAATAAACACTGAAACGATCCCGCTCTTCGAATGGAATATCCATACTTTTGCTTTTGTCTATCGCTTGCATTTCTGCTTTGGATAAAACAAACAATTTTGAAAACTTGTCGCTTCCAGAAATAGCGTTCAACTCTTCACAAAAACGAGGGAAATATGCTTCACTTTCAGCATTTGTTTTATCTCTAAACCTGATAGATATACGCGCATGTTTATCAAACATCATTGCACCTCTAATGTGGGTTGTTCTTCCTGTGCTGTTTCTGCTTCACCCAAATTTGAAAGGATAGAATCCTCTTCTATCAAATCGCTTTCAATTCCGTTTTTAATCTCGTCTGCTTCCGGTTGAGATAACGCTTCTACTTTGCATTCTTGATATATTTCCTCAAACGCAGCTCTGAAGCGCTCGTCCGTATTGTAGAGTTCTTCCATTTCCCGCATCCTAAACTTCTTTTCTGTGTAGTTGGGTAGATACATATAGGACCCAGCGCCCTTCAGTTTTTTCGACTTGCGCACCAAACGCTGTTTTGTCCAAAAATCGCTGTATCCTTTCATGTAGTCCAAAACCAGTTCAATTTTGATGTGAGGAATATATTGCTTGTTTTTGATAAACTTGAATTCAGACACAACGCCGCTGAATCCAAATTTTTCCGCGTCGATGTTTTCTACAGGGCGTACCATTGCAACCATAAACGGCATAAACTTCATCGTGTTGCCACCAGTGATGATGCTGTTGCCTAATCCCTTTAGACCAGACATATCCGCAACGTAACCCATTTCTATTTTGTCCTTAAGCTGAGAAATCATTAGCAACGTTACGTTGTATGATGTACATTGAAGCATCATGGCGGGGATATTGTGTGACAGCATACGCGCCTTGTACCCCGTCGTTTTTGTTGGATCAATGGATTGTAGTTGTTTTTCCGTTGGAATTGCCGTTTCACTATCCACAACCACAACCCAAGGCACCTTTTCTTGTTTGCTGTTAATTTTATTTTGAATGATATGAGCAAATGCCTTAATAACTGCTTCAAGCGTGATGGCTTGAGACATCAACAAGGTTCTATTCTTGTCACATCCTAACATGGTTAAACGGGACATAGTCATGGATTGTTCGCCGTCGATGTAAAACCCCAATGCTTCTGGATGTGCAGCTTGAAAACTAGCTATAATCTTTCCCGCAAGCGTCGATTTGCCACCACCAGGAGCACCAGCCAACAACAACAGCTTGCCCTGTGGAAACCCGCCACCCGCCACTCCGTCCAACAGGTCCAGATTGGTGGATACAACATCTACCTCTTGGTTGAACGTGATACCTTTAATTTCGCTTAGGCCAGCAACAATCTCATCCATCAACGAATTGACATTTTTCGAAGCCTTAGACATAAGGTCAACACCCTACCTTTTATTGACCAGCATAAGAAATTCTCGACGCAACTCTGGTTCATTGAAAGCACCGTCATAATCCATGGTCACCGTGCTGCTATCTCCCGCCCGCGCACCGCGCATGCTCATACATAGATGTTTGGCATCTATATGCACAATGACATCTGGAACGTGTACGATTTCCTGAATTTCATTCAAAATTTCCAACGTTAGCCGTTCCTGCACTTGCGGTCTATATGCGTGCTTGTACACCACTCGTGCAATTTTAGATATGCCTATGATTTGCTTTCGCCCGTCTTCTAGCTTCTTGGGTAGATACGCCACATTTGCCGTTCCAATAAATGGCACAAGATGATGTTCACACAAGGAATTGAGAGGAATGTTGCGAACCATTACAAAGCCGTTGTTGAGCGTATTCATCTCCGCAAACTCTTTACAGTTGTAGTTTCTCATTTCAAAAAATTCCAACCACATTCTCGCAACGCGCTGGGGTGTTTCTTTTAATCCCTCTCTGGTAACATCTTCACCAATAGCATTAAGCAAAATAGAAGTGGCGTATTCCACCTGTTTCATGTCTAAACCTAAATTTGCTGCGCGTTCGTAAAGATTTTCCGTTTTTACATCCTCTTCAAGCTCTTCGCAATCATACATTACAAAACCCCCAACTATAAATATTGTATAAGCATAATATTATGTATATTGCTCTATAGTTTGTTCCGTAAACATGTGGAAATTTCAAATTTTTATATCAGAGTAAACAGAACACACCTCTGTAACGCGCATAACACAAGCGTCCTCAAATTCGTTTCTGTGCTTGTCCAAAACAACATAAAGATTGATAAGAGGGGTTAAACCCATTTCTTCTTTTGTCAAAAAAGTCGTGTCTGATATCTGTGTAAACCCTATGTTGTTTAAACTTTCCCTCAAACATTGAAATTCTTTTTCACTTGAATTATTTTTTTGTATAATTAAAGCATACATTTAAATCACTCTTCCTCTTCTGTTTCTTCTCTTGCTATAAGTTCTCCCGTGCGTTCTTTTGCCAGCAAAAACAGTTCCAAAAGACGTTCCTGTGACAAGTTTCCACCAATGTTTCCACCTTCATCCGGGGCGTGCTTGGCTATCAACTCTACCTCTTTTTCGATAGAACGAATAAGCTGGTTGTTGGCATCCAAGTTAAGCTTGTAAAGAATAGATAACGATTCCAACAGTGCGCTTGTTAAAGATAAAGATGTTATGCTTTGTGATTTGCGAATGTAATTCAAGAAACGTTGTTCCACTTCGTCTATAACCACCTTGGACCTAGACTGCAACGTTTCTATGTTGTTGCGTTTGTTTTGCAGTTCCGCAATCCTTTTAACAATCTCTTCTTGCCTATTCATTTAACAACACCTTCTTCCAAAGACTCAATACGTTTTCAAAAGAATAAATATAAATAGGCATGCTTACATTTTCAAAAACAAAATCTGTCTTTGGTTTAATTATAGCAAGTCCGTCATAGAAAGATGTGGTTACAAAAATACAAGGCCAGTGGGGTTTAGCCATCACCACACCCGTTGCGTAGGGAGCCGTTGCAAACTTATTGATATATTTGTTTCTGGCGATGTACACTTTTTCCAAAAAGTTCAACACCAGTTTGTTGGTTTCTGGAAAAAGCGTTGTAAAATCCCAATCGTATCCCCATTTGCACTCTATCACCAATGGATACTTTACTGGGTCTGTGAAAAAGATATCACCAAATTCAAATTCACCGTTTCCAGAATTTGGTGCACGCCTGCATTCATATTCTTTCAAACCAAAACAGTTCCGAATACAGTTGGCTGTCTTGGTTTCAAAATACTTTCCACGTTCCTTTTGCTTATTTGTCATACTAGCATACCAACCTAACCAATATGGAAAATGATATTTGGCGGGGAAGTGTCTAACTTTTCTAAAATCTTTTCTTTGAGTGAATCTCCCGCAGAACCAAGTTCCGTTCCCATCTGCACATCCCCAAACGGCGTTGAAATGTTGGCGTACTTGTTTCTTACGTTTCCACACATGCTCATAACGTCAGCAAGAACGAGATATTGAAATTCTGGTTGGTATTCCACGGGGATGCTTTCCAGCGTAGCAGGATGCACGCGCTGATAACGAACCACAAACTTGTCTGGTATCATGGAACAATAAACACGCAACCTGTTGGGTTCCCAAAAATCAAACGAAACCAGCATGTTGGAAAACTGTTCGGCGTTTTCTGCATTCAACATTTGCAATAATTGATCCGGTACTTCGGGCAACGCTGTTATAGGCGCAACATAGGGGTAATTTATAAGATAAAGATTTTCGCGTGGAAAAATAACGTCAGAAACTGAAAGAATATCACACTCATCTTTATCATGCAAATAAAACATGTTCTCCTGATCTGTTTTGTTTACCGCAAGAGTTGTGTCCAAAATAAGTTCTTCATCGTCCGGTATGTACTTTGAAAATTCAACAAGAGAAAACATTTCCATATGTTCTAATATATCATCATCGCTTTGTTCGATAACAACATGTGGATAACCTAGCTTGCGTTTGACAAATGCCAGTACCTTTTGGGGTGTTAACATCGTTCACCCAACCTCTCTTTCATGGTTTTCAGAAACGCCGCCGTATCTGCCAAACCGAGTCGTTCATCTTTCATAGCATTGTTTAAAAATTCTACCGTTCTCATGCTTAGATTTTTGATTAGTGGATCAAATCCAACCAGCTTGTAATTACGCTCCACGTCTTGCCAATGATCCAATACCTTAAACGCCTTTGTGTTTTTCTTTTTGGCTTGAAGTTCTATGTGCGTTTTAAGATCGTCCAGGCTGGACAACGTTGCGTTTTTAACCAGACTATATGCGCTTTTAAGGCCAATACCCGGAACACTAGGCACATTGTCACCTGCATCACCCATAAGAGATTTCATATATACATAATTACCAACAGGCATATGTTCTTCTAGCTTAAGACGCTCATGCCAATTGTATTGGTTAAGCCACATTTTGTTCTCTCGTCCGTGACGCACAAATTGAACCGTATTGGGGTAAACAAGAGTTTGAAGCATATCCTTATCTGAAGAATATATAATGTTTAAAAACTTTTCATCTTGATATTGTTTTTGTATATAGTAATGAGGACAAAAATCAGATTCACAATAAAACAAGTAAACATCGTGCATGTTAAAAAGATGGTGGCTCGTTTTCATAATAACTTCCAAATTGTTTTTAATAATAGACCTAATTTGATCCTGTTCCATGATGCTTAACGTTTTATAGCTGGTAATGGCCCTATTACATTTATAGTCTTTGTATATGTCTTGGTGATACTGGGATTTACCCGTATCTGCAATCATAAACAAATGCATGTTGCAAACGTTTTTAAACATATACTGGTAATGAAACGTAACAAAGTCCAACCAAGAAGAATAAATATCAGTGACGGGTCCTTTGGAGTTTTCGTTTGCCAACAGCACATTTTTTGCTGCTTCATCTAGATGAAGCCCACCCATGCAATTTTTCAGGTCGACAAACACGTTCACTTGCTTGGGTTGGTACTGTGCAATAACCGCGTCAAGCTCGCTATATGTTGGGTAATAAGATAAAAAGATCACACTAAACCTCCTAGAATAAAAAAGAGCAGACGTGTGTTGTTAGCACACGCCCGCTCTTTATAGGAACAGTTTGTGACTAATGACTTAGCCACTTAAAAAACTGTGAGATTATCATAAAAGAAATATAAGCGGATATGCACATACAGCATATACCAACAATGCCATACCAGTTTGGTTTAAAAGTCATTAGTGTCCTCAATTTCATCTTCCTTGACAATAAACTTGTTGGACTCTGCCAGAGCGATGATTTCCTCTGTCTTGTCCGTATCTTGAAGAGGACGAATCTGAATGATATGTGAAATTGTAAACGGAATAATCCTGTTCGTTTCTACACGCATAATGAGAACATCGTCTCTCTTGTTGCTTTTGTGTAGGGTAATGTTTAGCGTATCCCCCACCAGCGGGCTGTCTAAAAACGCAAACGACACGTGTGCCACGCCGATTCCTTCTTGGTCTTCCAGCGCAGCCTTGTTGAAATGGGATTGGAACAGCATGCTGTTAACCGTTCCAACATTATCCCCCATACGCCAAAACACCTTTTCCTTATCCGGCACAAAATACGCCATTGCGCTGTATCCAAACGTGCCGTACTTTGCATTTGAGCAAATCTTTTTAATCATTGGCTTATCCAGCGTAAACCTAGCAAATGTATTAGCGTCTGAATAATCATATGTGGGCTGTGCTTTCTCAAACAGACCTTCCGCTTCATCGTAATCCATATGTGTGATGTATTGCTGGGAACATTTGTCATAAATAACGTATTGTATAGGATTCGCCTGTTCGATAAAAAAGGGCTTGCCGTCTTCAATAAACCCCTCAATGACATTGCTAATCCTATCGAACTTATGAAGCGCAAACATGGGAAATTCATTGACATTGATATATTTGGAAACATCCAATTCATATGCAAAAAGAAGTCCGTTGGTTAACAGGGCAATCTTTCCATTTTTAATGATGATAGAATCGCACCCAGCATCCCCCTTAGAACTGAGACCCTTTAGAATATCCATAAATTCCCGCACATTTTGTGAAGATAGTTTCATATCATATACCCTCCCAATTATTATAATGTTTTTGTTTATATGCTGAATACACTATTTGTTCTGGTTCAACGTTCGGTCTATTTGAAGGATGTTTCACAGTCTTCAATCATAGACATGGGAATGTTTGCGAAACCGTTTTTGTTATTTTCATGCGCATACCTAAACAGCGCACGCAGTTTAACCAGTAAAAGCGGGTCCAAATTTAGCTGATTGATCAAGTTTGCCATGTAAACATTGTTTGGTTTGTTGTTATTGTAGTATACGTCATTACTCATTTCAAACACCCTCACTATAAGACAAATATGCTTCCACAGGAAAATCCCCAAAATCTTTTCCCGCTTTATTTCTGTAAATGCGTATCGAATTGTACTTATTTTGAAACTTGTTCATATAAAACGCATCATCCACTCCATCATCCGCTAACAACACCACGTTGGGTTTGTACGTCAACGCCAAACCACGCGCCTTTTTAAACGTTTCAGAATACGCCATATTGAGCGCTGCCAAATAAACCGCATCATCTGGAGTATCCACAAACCTATGCAAATACTGGTTAATAATATCAAAGATACCTTCCGCAATTACAATCGTTTTGTGTTTTCTATACTTTGTCATCTTACGTGTGTTGTTTACACCATAACAATCACGTCCGTTAACCAATGGATAATTCCAATACCTAAAAAATCCATCTTTTTTAATTGAACGTGCAATAATCATTCTTTTATCTAAAGATAAAAAGTTTACCGTTTGCGCTTCAAGCGGTGTGTTATTCTGGTAATACGGACTTCTTTTGATTATTGCATGTGCATCGCTTACGGATATAACGTTTAGCTCTTCTGGTATATCCCCATCCCAATTGAGGCGTTTTTTTAAATACGTTTCAACGTATGGTTCTATAGGATCTTTCAGTTTAAAAAACGGAGTGTGTTTCCTAGCTAAACGCTTACATTTGCTTCCAGCGTCCAAAAACTCCGGTATAACAACGTCCTTTGCTTCTATGAAATCTAGCAGTATGCGCAAATGACCGCCTTCGCCACAGCGCACGCACCTAAAAACGGGTGCAGTTTTAGACACACCCAAATGTCCGTGAGTGGGAGTTTTAGAATCTCCACAAAACGGACATCTAAAAACCCAATGTGTTTGTGTTTCCTCTATAAACGTTAAATATTTAGTTAATTGATCCTTCATTCATTTTAGCCACCCAAACGTGCTTGCTGTAGAACAGATTCGTACAGCATCGCACAAAAGTGATGGCTCTTGTCCATAGCAGAGCCAAACTTGTTGAGATATCTATTAAATACAATATACACAACCGGCGTCATTTCCATTTCGTTCATTACAATCTTGCATACTTCCACCAAATCCACATCCATGTTGTGGATATTGGTACGTATGCTTGTCAGTTCCGCATTGAGCGCGTTTTGATCCCCACGCTTGGCTGCTTCCAAAAACGCTTTAACTTTTTCCACCAGTTCTCGCGTTTGGCTTACTGTTACCTTATAATCCAGCTTTCCATCAATGGCGCTGGCTTGAAGCGTGGAAATGATAGACCGCATGTCTGGATAAATGTTATCCACAAGACGCGTGATGGTGTTCTCATCATATTCTATGTTTTCTTTTTCTAAGATTTCCTTTGCTTTGTTGAAAGCGAATTGACGTGGGGGGTATGTAAATTCCAACACGGTGCACCTGCTTTGCATAAAATCTGGAATCTTACTGATGTAATTGGCTGTCATAATAAAACGCGTCATCTGCCTGTAGTTGATTTCTTCGTTTTCCATGGGGTTGCGTAGAATACGCCAAGCATCTTCCGTAAGGTTGTCACACTCGTCCAGTATAACGAGCTTGTGCGGACTCGCTGTGCAAGGCACCTTCATAAAGGTGAGCACGTTATCCCGCATAGCGTTGATACCCCTATCATCCGATGCGTTCAAAAACAGACAATCTGTGTTAACATTGATCAGCTTATCTCTCAAAATAAGCGCAATGGTTGTCTTTCCCGTTCCGGGCCTACCCACAAAAAGAGAATGCGGTACAGACTTTTTGTCTATAAAAGATTGTAGCATTTTCCGTGTAGAATCATCAATAACAACATCTTCCATCGTCCTAGGACGATATTTTTCCGTCCACAACGTCGATTCAATTTTTCTCACCACAAATATCCCCCTCAAATTATCATACAAAATAAAAATGAGTGCGCCCAATTTCGGACGCACTCGCTTATTGCCGTCCACTATTTGTTCGGCATTTTTTTGGAAAAATAGAATTTTTATATCAGATAAAGTTAAGTGTGGTATGGATTGCCGTCCAACCCACCGGCGGTGTATTCGTTCTTCATACTCAAATATCTATCCACATCGTTTTGAATACTTGCAAACAAATCATCCAATTCTACATGTTGATAGCGCGTGGAAGCCAGCGTTTCCAAATACGTTTTCAAACCATCAACCACACCAGCCGTTTTAACAACGGGTGTTACGCGGTAAGAATCGTTTACGCACAAAACAGTAAAGGGAATATTGGATGTGGCACAAACCCATCGAATCGCCTGATGTAAGCGTGCCAATGCGCTTGTTACGGGATAGTCCGTTGTGACTTTAATATTAAAACCTAGAGTATTATCCTCTTCAACATACAAGTTTTGAAGGCTCATCCTGCCTCCATAATAAACGGACGCTCTGTTTTCTAAGCTTTTATATGCGTTGCAACCGCTAGCGTAATAACGCTCCCACATTTGATCCGCAGACATTGTTTGGTTAACGACTGCTTGTACTCTTGCCAAAAACTCCTCCACAGATACAGTCGAAAAATCCAACTGCATCCTAAAGAAACCCGAATAGAAATTGTTGTTTTTACTTAAACCCAAACTAGACGGAGACCAAGAACGCGCAACTACAAGGGTTCCATCAAAATAATCTGGAGCCGGTGGCATGTCATATCGGTATTTTGTTTCCTCTACACTTGGCAAGACACGCAAGTTGCCCTCACATGTAACAGAGTCTCCCTTGCTGTCTGTCACCACACACCGAACAATAAACATGCCCGTTTGAGGGAACACTAAGCTGCAAACATTGTGGCGCGCGTACAAGGTATATGGTAATTTTGTTGCACCCACGTTGGTAACATACCAATTATATGTATAGGGTGGCACACCACCAGATACGTTAACCTTAACAGGAATATAGTAAGGTAGTTCGAATACAGCATCTTCTGGAGCCCATAAAACAGCAGCAAGAGGAAGAGCGCTCAAATCTGCCGTATACTGATAAGACCTATCAAACGTTGGAGCATAAGGCAAGACGTCGTATTCATAGGGTCTTTCCAACGTTGTTTCATATAAATCTATTTGACCTACCAGCGTTTGTACTGTATTTTTTTCTCCATTTACACCAATTTCATATACTGTCGCCGTACACGTAATTGTGATATTGCTGTTTGTTTTTATATATATTCGATACTTCGCGCTAGACGGATTTTTCAAAAGCTCCACAACGGATTCTGGATGATTGTTTTTAAAATCATATGAAACATATTCCGTTGGTTTTAGCCCTGTGCAAATAGCTTTAAACTCTACATTGCACGGGTACACATTAACAACGGGTCTTGTTAATTCTAACGTAGCCAATCATATCACCCCAAAATTAAAGAAGCAGGGTGCCAATTACAAGCAGTTCCACAAGCGACAGCGTTCTAAAGACGCGTGTATTTTTCTTTTCCCGTTCTCCCTGTATTTTGGTTAGTTTAACTTTTTCTTCATAATCTTTGATTAGTTTGTTTGTTTCGTCTACCCTAGTCTGATATTTGATGTACAGGTCTTTATAAATGCTTTCTAGCGAATCTCCATTTTCTTTAGCTTTATCATAAGCTTCTTTGTAGGCATCTCGTTCCATCGACAGTTTGGTTAAATCTGTCTTCATATTCTCAATGCCCTGTGCCACGTTGTACGCTTCTTCTTTTGTCAAATAAAAGCCCGCCCCAACTTTCATGCTGGTGCCATCGCTCAGGGTCAAAACTGCACTATTCACTGCCACTCCCGTTTGTGCGCTGGCCGGAATAGCGAGAAGTATAAGAAGCAGCGTAATCAAAAGCATCCAAAACTTCTTCATCATTTTTCACCTCAGTTGGCTTTATTTGATTGATATGATTTAGTTGGTTATTTAAATTCTGTTGTATTTGTTGGTTGCTGTTAACAATTTGTTTAAACTTTTCGTAATTATCCCGCACTTCTTTGTCTAGTTGGTTTAGTGCTGTTTGATGTTGTGTGATTGAATTGTTGATTTGATTTAATTGAACTGCTATGTTATTCATCTGTTTAGTGTTGTTGAAAAGAACCAACCCTATAATAGTTAAAACAAACGCAATGCTCGAAAACACAATAGACGCTGTCTTGTTTTTATTAAAAAGCGCCACAATGGCAAAAACAACCAACAAGGAAACAGAAACCATGATAGCTAGCAAGAAAAAGTTATTGGCTAGCTTATCGAGAAAACCCCACATTAGATTCATTAGGCTCATTCCAATCATCCTTCCAACGCATTCTCGATGCAGAGGTATCATCGTAAACGGCTTGAGGTGCATCGTCATTGCATGCGTATCTGCGTGTTTTGACCGCCCAGTCGACTTGTGGCTGTGTCTCGAAGTGGACTTGTTTAAGTGCGTTAACCTTATCTATTACATCTTCTGGTATATCTACTGTTTCACAGAACCGTTCCCAGTTCCCCTCCACTATATCGATGGGAACCAATATACCGCCGTTGTGATATTTTTCATGAGATGTTGAACAAAGTGGAACAAACCCAACCAAGTTCTGATAATGCCAAGACATTACTTCTTGCGCAATACCAAACGTTGTAAACCCTTCTGTGTTGTACATGCACGTTTTAACCAAATCAAACAGTGTGATTGGGTGGTGATGTAAATGAATAGAGCAAAAATCCATGCGTTCACCCGTCTGGTAACAAACACAATCTTCCCCCAAAACACAGTGAACAAACCCAACCCATCTTTTGTACTCTTCAGATGTTCTCACCAAACGTTCAACCGTTCTAATGAAACGCATTTCATTTTTATCTTCCAAAAATTCCGTTATTACAAACGGTTCCTCCCCATAGCTGGGATGTTCTAGTTTGATGTCTAAATAGTTGCTTTTCACGAATATCACTTCTCAACTATAGCGTTTAAGTGGAGCAACGTATAATTTCCGCTCGTGGTTACTTTCTCCAAATTCCAATAATATGATTTTTCTAAAACAATACCCAAATTGATAATGGTATATTCCATTGCAAACAATGTGATGTTGTTTACGTTACCCGTTAGCAAAAACGCCTTGTATGGAACAAAGCCCTCTTCGCTGTCCAAATCATACAGCAGCTCTATGTTGTCCAAAAATGAAACCACCACGGTTCCGTCTTTGATGGAACAATAATGTTTTTCAAAACCAATCTGTCTTATTTCCCTGTTAAGTTTTCGCACTTCTTCATTGCCTTCATCGTAGTATCTCAGTTTTTCAAACTTACAAACGCTTTCCGTCAAACCAAGTTCATCACCAACAACCAAAACGGGATGGTTGGCCCACTTCGTCACATCCTCCCACAAAAGACGGTGGATATTTGCAAACTCTAATGCTGTACCCACATCCACTTCGTCCGTCCAAAATGGACCCCTGCCATACGACCAACTATGATTGATACCAACCGTTCCAATTGGTAAAAGCTCTTCTGGTTTGACGGATCCCAAACAACATTTGAAATATGGATCACCAATCATTGTTTTAATAAGAGACATTACAAAACCTCCTAAAAATAATCTGCGGGATTTATATCCATCGTAAACTCTTCTAATTCTTTATCTAATAATATAGTAAGAAGACCTCCACCTCTATAGGTGGAGGATGAATTACACATATAGAAGGTTATCCATTTTATTAAAATTCATAAAAATCATTATAAATTTTAATAAAATGATTTATCAGTCAATATAGCTTACACTACATTTACTCTGATTGGGTGTAACCCCACACCCTCTATCCCCTCTGAAAATACTTTGGGGAATACTTTTTTCATAATCTGATATGCTCCATTTAAATCTGCATTTATAAGAATACCTGCGTTAGACCTAAATAATCCTCTATACATCCTTCTTGATTTATTATAATTCTCTTTTATTGGTAACTCACCATCTAAAAATGATGTTCCACTTGTATAACTTTCTTCGGTGAGTATTACTTTAATACCTACATTCTCTGCTTTATAA
>Ga0116191_1000999_pt1 | contig 23590 bp, 22 predicted proteins | sample AD_UKC111_MetaG_FD_89897 | JGI IMG/M metagenome (GOLD analysis project Ga0116191, IMG submission 89897) | Active sludge microbial communities of municipal wastewater-treating anaerobic digesters from Hong Kong - AD_UKC111_MetaG | ecosystem: Engineered > Bioreactor > Anaerobic > Digestate... | reverse complement strand
TCTAATAATATAATATCTGATTCTATTCGCTTGCGATTCCACTGGTGCGATGAGCTTTTACGCGAAAAATAATATTTATGGTAAGTACCTGCAAGTATGCCAACACGCTCCGCGTATGAGAATGCTTTCATGCAAAAAAGCGTGTCACCACCGTAAGCTACCTTATAGTAATCCCAATCTTCATTAGTAAAATCAAATTGTTGAAATAGCTTTATACTGTATAACTTACCCCATATTGTTCTAAAAAACTGATGATAGATTCCAAGATATTCGTTGTAACTCGACGAATTATCGAGAATGAGATTATCGTTCAATTGACGAACTCCGCACAATTTCAGCGATTTTGCGTCAATAAAATCGTTCCCGACAGCTACGGCGTCAAGGTTTTTATCTACCATAAACGTGAGAGCCTTTTCCAGAAAATCAGGCTTGTATTCGTCGTCAGCATCAACCATACAAAAATAATCATAATTACTGCCGAATATCTTTGAAAAACCAATTTTGGATGCTTCATATGGATTGTTTACATCAATGTATATCGGTATAATTCGTGAGTCTTTCCGCGCATATTTTTCAATAATTCTACGTGTTAAGTCCGTTGAGCCGTCATCGCATAAATAGTACACCCAATCACCACAAGTTTGGTTCAACACACTTTCCACCGTACGTTCAATCGTATCTTGCGCGTTGTATGCGAATGTGAAGAAGCACGTCATCATAAAATCACCTTTGAATTGTCTATCGTATAGTATGATTGCGTTAATCGCTGATAGATGATATCCGCATCGTTATCAATGTTTTGAGTGTCGATAAAGCTATTCACTCCACAATTATCACACACGGGAATTTTGCCTTCTAAGTGTGCAATTCTAAGGTTATATAAATGCTTTGAATTCCATATATCAAGAATGCTTTGCTCTTGACCAAAAATGCCTATCAGAGGTGCTTCAAGCAAACAGCAAGGTCGTATATTGCCAACAGCGTCAATCGTGATCATATAAAATAGGGATTCACAAAAGCGGCGTGTTTGACGAAGACGCCCGTTTATGTCTTTCTCCGGAATTGAAGTTAAGCCCTGTTTACGCACAGTCTCATCGTCAGTCCCCGCCCACGGTGCAATATATTCAACAAACATATAATCACAAACGGGATCGAACATTTCATAAAACTTCTCAGACAGAATTGGGTCGGGGTCGTCTCCGCCTTCCCCGCCAAGCGCGAAATTCGTTGTTTTGCACAGTACAATCATATCGCGCTTGTTCTCATACATATGTCGAATGTTTTGTATATAGTTGTCTAAATCAAGGCTGTGACCGGTAATCGCGAAAGCTGTTTCCGAATCAATAGCGGGAACCGAAACACGAATATAATCCAAACCCGAATCAATCAACCGCTTGTTATACTGAGGATTAAGCAATATACCATTTGTGGCAAGCATTATTTGCTCTGCAATATTTTTATCCCTTGCATACCGTATCATTTCCGGCAATTCTTTATGAACGGTTGGGTCGCCGTAACCCGAAAAGGTAAGACGGCAAAGTTTGTTTGGAAACTCCGCCAATTGGTCAATTATTCGTTTATAATAATCGAATGTCATTACACTTTTGACAGTTGTCTGTTTGCCAGCCGGTCCGTGATATGGGCAAAAGACACATTTTATGTTGCAATAATCTGTTGGCGAAATTAGAACCGTGTACGGAGTATCAAGCGGCACAACATCTCTCATCTGTCTTTTTGTTTGAGGCGGAAGTCCAATTACAGCCATTTTGAAACCTCTTTTCTGAAGATTGGTTATATACTTTACAAGCGTTGGGATATTTCATCTGCGTAGCGATGCAATTCGTTAGGAAAATCGTACAGGGAAACGGAACATTCTGCACAAGCTGATGGTATGTTGCCGGCAAGGAACGCTAATCGAATGTTTTTCAGACTTGCACCGTTCCATATTTGTCGCAGCGTATCATTCTGAACATTACCGAGTAAATTCCTTTTATTTTCGTTCAAATCGCAAGGAAACACATTACCGAGTGAATTTACCGTAAGATGATAAAACAGTCTTTCACAAACGGGGCTTCCGGAGTTATCTCTATTATATACATTTTTAATTTCATCGGTCAGCAAACCCATAGCTTTTTTTTCAACGCCGGATAGATTTCGCGGCACCTGCGGAACAATGTTTTCAATAAACATATAGTCGCTAACGGAATCAAATGCTGTATAGAATGCCTCGGCAGATTCTGCGCCCGTGCCGGTTTTCGCCCGAAGCGCGACATCGGTGGTTTTACAAAATATTGTCATTCCATTATGTTTGTTTTCATAGAGATGTGCGACATTTGAAATATATTTATTCAAATCAAAGCGTACGCCTGTTATCTCAAAGCAGGTTTGCTCGTCCAAAGCGGGTACGGATATGCGAATATAGTCAAGACCGGAATCAATGAGTTTACGGTTTAGCTCCGGCGAGAGATTGATTCCGTTCGTCGTTAGACGAATTTGTTCGGCAACATTTTTCCCTTTCGCGTAGCAGATCATATCCGGTAAGCTTTCATGAAGCGTAGGCTCGCCGCGCCCGCAGAATATAAGCGCTCGCAATTTATTTGGGAACTCCGATAGTTGGTCGATTATGGTTTTGAACAAATCAAAAGTCATCGTTGCAGGCGGCCGATTATCACCTCTGACCGCTCCGTGAAACGGGCAAAACACGCACTTTATGTTGCAGAAATCAATGGGCGAGAGCAAGACAGAGTATGGCGTGTCAAGCGGTATAACCTCTTGCAGCGGTGTCCGATCTGTTAGCTGAATAGGTAAACTTCTTTTTGCCATATCTTTCTCACTCCTATATTGCGTATAGTACAAGTTCTGAAAATGTACCGGTATAATGGCGAATATAAAGCTTATAATCCTCGCGGTAACTTTTGATAATCGCCGGAATTTCATATAAGTCTTCAGGTTTATGATAAATACAAATCGCGAGTTTGGGCTTATGTTCACGAATAGTATTTTCAGCACCTTTAAGGGCTTCTAATTCGGAACCCTCTATATCCATTTTTATTATTGTTGGAATATTATGTTTGTCGGCGAAATAGTTATCGATAGACGTTACTTCTACAGACGATTCTCCATCGTCACAAACTCCACTGCTGCTTGTATAACCATCTTTGAAATTCAAAGATGAGTCAGTACTCCAAAGTCCTTTGGGGATCAATGCCGCATTGGCTTTATCCGATAAAAACGCGGAAGCGCTTACGAAATTGCTTTCATCAGGTTCAAAAGCATAATAATATCGGTACCGGTTGCCGGTATTGCGCATAAATATTTCCGCCGTGTCACCTGTATAAGCGCCGCAGTCAACAAAGACTTCATTGTCCTGTAAGTCAATAACGGGGTCAAAATATTGCATTGATGCTGGCGACGGAATGACAGGGGTTGCAATTAAACACAGCTTAAGATAATCAATAAAGACTTGCTTTGACTTTTCATCATTAAGCCAGTTATATGTATCCTCACAGCCTTTTAAGAGCGGACTATTCTCGTTGTATACCATATCGCTCAACGCGTTAAAGAGCATCAAGTAGTGGCTCCGTTTCAAATATTTCTCATATGTTGCAACACCTTGAGAACACTGTAGCAGCAGTAGCAGCAGCAGGCGGCGCGGTAGAATTCTGTCAGGTGAAACGCCGAGTTCGCGTAAATCGCCTTCTATTTCTTCGCGATATGCAGATGAAGAGATTAAAATATTTGCATCTTTATATTTGTCAAGTAAGTCATTGGGATTGGAAATATTCAAACCGGTATTAGGCTCAAAGCCCGATTTATACTTGTCGCAAAAACACACAGGAGGAATATTACCGAATTCCAATACCTTAGCAAATTCCAGACCCTCTGCCCCCGCCCCGTATAGAACAAACGGTTTTTCAAGCAAAGTCCGCTTAGCCGACTTTATTTCACTTTGATAGCCATAACTATTGAAATATTCTATAATATCGCGCCATTCTTCTCGAAACCTTTTCATTTGAGCAGTTCCTCCACTTCTAAATTGCCTAAATCTTGAATGCTCACAACTCGTTTCACGCTCGGGAAATCATTAGCACAAATAGTTCTAATCTGTTCTAATAAGCTATATCTCGGACAAATTACGAGTTTGATGTTTTTTTCCGATATTATTTGAGGTGAATAAATATGCGTATATACATCCGTTGTCCTAAGCATCTGTGAATCAGGGTTTATATTTACAAAATATGTGTTTTGCGAAAATTTCTCAGAAAAACTCTTAAAAAATCTGATGCTGTCATGAGTTGCCGGCCAAACGCACACAGAATTATATTCGGCGAGCCTATCAAGTGTTTCTGAAATTTGCTCACTTCCTACTGGCTCGGCATCAGTTTCGTATAAAATTCTGTTTATTGCTATCAAATCTTTCATTTCAGCCCATTTGCTGTCGGACATTGTGGTAATATTGATCAGCGGACATCCGTCGCGCAAATATTGAACCGGGTCACTGATTATTCCTCGCTCACAGGCGACTTTGTAGACATAGCTACCCGGAAACACGATCAGATAAGTAGTGGTAATATTGCCCAGGCTTCGATGCTCACGCCACCAATCGAGGGCTTCGTTCACGGTGTCTTCAGTTTCCGCCAAGTCTCCGAAAATGATATTTCCAACTGGGCGAATCCCGTATTGCAAACATTTTCTGAGCGTAGGTTCGAGCAATGCAGAAGAAGTCTTTTTGTTCATACTCTTCAAAATTATATTGCTAATATGCTCTACTCCAAAAAGAATTTCTTCACATCCCGAGTCCTTTAATAAACCGAGCAATTCATCTGTAACTCGGTCAATACGTGTGCTGATTCTGTAATGAACCCCATATGATTTTATACGTGTACAGAACTCTCTTACATAGGCTATATCGTTTCCAAATAATTCGTCAGCGACTTGAATAAAATCAATCGGATACTTCTCTTTTAACAAATCCAGTTCTTGAAAAACCACATCAAGAGATCTGCGACGATATTTTTTGCCGCTGGAATGGAAGCAGAATGTACAGTTATAAGGGCAGGAACGGCTTGAAATTATTACCACTCCAACATTTTTTATTATTCCAGTTCCGGAAAATTTACGGTCAAAAACCTCAATATAATCCAAACCATCATAATCTGGAAATGGCAGGCAGTCTAAATCAGCGATCTCCTCACGCGGCGAAGTCATAAGATATTTACCGTCGCCGCTTTTTATTATTAAGCCATCAACCTTTTTGACATCATTACCAGATTCCAACGCATAGCACAAATCATTAAGGGTTATTTCCCCCTCGCCAATTACACCATAATCTGCGTTTTCAAGGGCTTGCATGGCTACATCAGGTTCCGCCGTAATTATACCCCCTCCCACAATTACAGTAATGTCTGGGCGAATTTGCTTAACAACGTCAATGATTTCGCGAAGCAGAGAATACTGTCCACTTAACCCCCCTGTTAGCACAACATCAATGGTATACTTGTTTATCGTTGTCTTAAGCAACTCAAGCGGGTTATCTTTATATGTTAAATTTAAAGTATAAACTGTTCTCCCAGAGGCTTTCAAACTTGCGGAGACAATTCCAAAGCCAGTCGGAAATGTATATTGAGAACTGTCATCTGCTTGCTTAGGCAGTACCATAAGATAGTTCAATTTTTTACACGAAGAGTCAGGACATTTAATCATACTCAAAAATTTTTCTGTAATATGTAATGTCTCAATCTGGGATTTACTCAACATAAGCTTTCATCCATTCCCTTTCAAAGTCCAGTATGTATTGACACCCCAAAAACTCATCACGATGTTCTTTAAGTTCGCGCCGCATCTCAGCTAGGTGTATTTCGCAGCCTGGCAATGTGAATCTGATAATCTTTTCGACCATTGAGATTTGGAACGACCAGTCAAAATATCGCCAGTAAGCGGCGTTTTCAGGAAATCGTTCGCACAACCAATCAGCGCGGGTCTTATAGACTTTACGATAATCATCAAGATATGCAGCGGTAATCATACCGTGTTTCGTTGTCGCCGATGAATTGTTGTTGTCGTGACGCGTAACATTGTATTTTGGCAAACCATACGAAACAATTTTTTCGGCGTTGGCAAGAATTTTATACATAATGTGAACATCGTCGTATCTCCCGTTTTCCGGGAATCTTATACCGTCAAACGCCTCTCGCCGGAACAGTTTTGTGGGGAATCCGTTGTTATATCGCCTGCGCCACAGCATTTCAATAATTGTAGACTCAGCATTCATAACAATAGGTTCGTCCGCAATCCCAACAGGCGAACTGTTACCATTCTCCCATTTTGTTGCCCCGCAAATCGCCACGTCCGCTTTATATTCAGCCACCAGTCCATACAAAAACTCTAAATAATCCGGCTCGCACCAATCGTCGTCGTCAATAAACGCGATATACTCACCCGTCGCCGCATCTAGTCCGGTGTTGCGCCCTGACCCGATGTTGCCACGCTCACGGTGTATTACGAGAATCCGGCTGTCTTTCGCGGCATATTCGTCTGCAATGACTCCGCTCTGATCGGTGGAACCATTGTCGACAATAATAAACTCGAAGTCGCGAAACGTTTGATTGATAATGCTCTCAATCGCACGTCCCACAAGTTCTTCGCGGTTGTATGTAAGCATGATCACACTGATGACAGGCGTCTGCATGACAGAATCCTCCCCCGAATACCATACTCCATTTAGCCATTCCACGTTTTCCATAATGCCTGCCCCTGTCCCCAAAGGCTTTCCAGTAAATGCTTATCTCTTTGCGTATCCATACACTGCCAGAATCCGTAATGCTTGTACACGCCGAGCTTGCCTTCAAAGCTTAAACGCTCCAGCGGCGTTCTTTCCAATATCGTCATATCGTCCTCAATATAGTCAAAAATCTCCGGCCCCATGACCATGAAGCCTGCATTGACCCAGCCGCCCTCTTCCTGGGCTTTCTCACGGAACCCGATTACCGTTTCGTCGCTGTCATCGATGTCAAGGACACCAAACCGGCCGCCTGGTTGGATGGCTGAAAGCGTAACGGTTTTTCCCGATCTATTATGCTGTTTTATCAGCGCAGGCAAATCTATATTGCTTACCCCGTCTCCGTATGTCATTAAGAAGGTCTCGTTGCCGATATACTTTTGAATGCGCTTGATGCGTCCGCCCGTCTGGGTGTTCAGCCCCGTGTCCACAACGGTGACCTTCCAGGGCTCCGCCACATTGCTGTGTATGATAATATCGTTGTTGTTGGCAAAATCGAAGGTTATATCCGACCTGTGCAGGTAGTAATCCGCAAAATATTCTTTTATGACGTACCCTTTATAGCCGCAGCATATGATGAATTCATTAAACCCGAAGCTCGAATAGTATTTCATTATGTGCCACAGAATTGGAGAGCCGCCGATTTCAATCATCGGCTTTGGTTTTAAATGGCTTTCCTCACTGATCCTTGTTCCAAATCCGCCGGCCAGAATGACAACTTTCATAATCGTTAACCTCAATTCTAAATGAATACGTTCTGTAGAACGCCTATTGTTAGATTTCACCAATATAACAATAATCGACAGATTAATACATTTCTTTATATCATACCATAAAAACCCCGATGTTGAAACCGGGAATTAAGAAACTCGTAAGCACACAGCCTACGAGTTTATGATTTCAATGAAATCCTTGCAGATCCTTTATTTACCTCTTTTTCTCCGCCGCCAGATCCAGCAGCGATATGTAAATGTTGACGACGATCTGATACAGCTCCGGCGGGATTTCCTGGCCCAGTTCCAGCTTGGCCAGCATGGTGGCCGCGCTGTCGTCGTGATAGATGGCGACGCCGTTTTCGATGGCCACCTGCAGGATCTTCTGGGCGATATAGCCGGTACCCGCAGCCACAACGCACGGAGCGCTGTTCTTGTCCTTATCGTATTTTAAAGCGGCCACGCTGAGGGAGGACAGTTTTTCCCTGTCCAGTTCCTTCTGCATCGCGCTTGGATCCGTATCAAACTTTGACATCGATTCCCACCTTCTTTAATGCAAGCTTGGGGAAACGCTGAAGGATGGTCTGACTCTCCTGGTAGACGCCCACCTGATAGTTGGCAAGCCGGTAGCCCTGCTCCTCGATGATCGTCTTCCATTTCGCTCTGGTTTCCTTCACCGGATTGACCAGGATGTCGGGACACCGGATATCCAGGTCAATCTGCTTGTCCCTTACCAGAAGGTCTACTTCAAAGTTTCCGAATTTATCTGATTGTATGGTGAAAAAGATATTCTTTGCGGATTTTGCGTTTCCTCGACGTTCTTTACAGTCCTTGTCCACAAAAAATTCGCCGTAGGTATTTTCGTCCATATAGCGAAACGGGATCATAAAATGCATCAGAGGCACCATGGGGCTTTCGCTATGAACCAGGTTCAGCAGCAGGGTCTGGGCCACGCTGTTGATCTTTGCCGGCACCGACTTGTCAAGCGCCCTGGCAAGCAGGGCCGCCATGTCTTTGTCCTCCGTGTCGAATCCGAATCTATCCATGGTTCGTTTTTCGTTCTGCTGTTTGTCTGTCAGCTTCTGTTCCTGAAACGCATTTTCAAATACGAGCTTTTTCATCTCGACGATATCGTCGTCGGTGAGATTGGTCAGCGGTTTCAGTTCTTCGCCGAGCTGGAACACCGCCGTCTCGAGCAGCCTAGGCTCCGCCTTGTCGTATCGCACGATATGATGAACGATGGACATCACCTGGTTATATATTTTTTCGCTGCCCTGGTGACGTTTTGCGATTTTGCCCAATTCGGGGATGAGCTCGTTCTTCAGGTATGTCTTGATCTCCGCCTGGCTCTCCTTATCCTGCCTTATAATGGCGTCAAGATCAATGGCCGGGGATTTGCCCTGATTCATAATGCTTTCAAGACCGGCTGCATCGTCCCCGCTGATCACGGTATCCGGCCTCACTCTGCTCATCTGGTTGGATATGAGATTCTGTCTGGTCATGAAGCTCAGTTTAACCATGGTATCGAGATTCTCAATCTGCTGCCGGATCGCCTGCGCTTCCGCTTTCGGCAGCTTATGGGCAAGATTCTCTCCCTGCTTCACGATCGCTCTCAGGGAATTTTCCTGATTCACATAGCAGTCAAAATATTTCAGTATGGAAACGAGGGCCTCCCTGAGCCTCGGCTGGCCCTCCAGCTTTGCAAGCATGCGGAGGCTGTCAAAAAATTCTCCCGAGAAGACGGTCGCGCCCTTTTCCCTGGTCAGAAGCTCCCCAAGCATCTCCTGCGGTCTTACAAAAATTTTGTCCAGAAAGCTTTCCGAGAGGATCCCGTTTGATGTTTCAAACAGTCTTGCCATAAGGACAAGCTTCCTGACGCTGTCCGCCTGAGCCCGCGTACTATGCAAAAGAGGTTCAAAGATTTCCTTGTTCAGGTTTTTCAAAAGGGACTGTTTCCCGCTCTCTTCTTCAACACCCTTGGTCTTGGGAAGCTGTTCCGTTACGACCTGAGTCTGATTGGTTATATCAAAGATAGCATCCGTGGGAAGCTTGCTAGGTACGTTCTGAACTTTATTCTTGACTTGAGAAATCGGCGAAGTGATCTTTAAGATATCAACCACATTGAATTCTCCTTCTTCTGTTCCCTATTTTTGCTTATCTTTTTTTCAGCGCTTCCAAAAGCTTGATCGCCACAATGATGTCGTCGTTTCGGGAATCAAAGGTTGTCATCATCAGGCGTTTTACCTCAGGCCGACGATTGATCGTTTCAATGATCTTTCTGTTTTCTTCGTCCCGCTGCAGCTGTTCGGCGTCACCGCCGTCGGAAAGGATTTCCGAAAGGCTTACGTTCAGCACCTGGCATATTTGATTTAACCTCACCATGTCAATCGAGTTTTTACCAATTTCCCAGGCTGATACGGAGCTGTGCGTCACATCCAGCGCCTCCGCCAAAGCTTTCTGCGTCATCTTTCTTAACTTTCTGTAGCGTTTGATATTATTTCTTGCAATATCATTGATGGATTCCATTTCTTATCCTCCTGACATTTTGACATTCATGAGATATCTGATTATATCTCGAATCGTTTTAAAAATCAATAAAATGACAAATTATTTTTCAACAGACAATGAAATTCCCGTCCCATCACCCTCAAAATAATTTGAAATTACCGGCAGTATATTTTCAATAACAAAGAAATTGCGCCTAATCTTTATCCGGTCTCTGCCGATAAATATTAAAAGAACTCTATCGTGGAATCAATACATGAAAGATAGCAAAGGTGGAATTAAGATGAGTAACTATGATTATGCAAACGACTCGATGTTAGAGATGTATCTGTTTGAATCGACTACCCTTCTTGATCAATTGGATGACATATTGCTTCAGTCGGAAAAGGAAGAGAACCTGTCTTCTGATAGTGTAAATGAGATCTTTCGCATCATGCACACGATCAAAGGCTCTTCCGCAATGATGGAATTCGACACGATATCTCATGTATCACATAAATTGGAAGATCTGTTCTACGTGATTCGCGAAAACGGGGTCGACGAATCCTATTTCCAGGAGCTTTTTGACCTTGTATTGGGCGTTTCCGACTTCCTGAAGGAGGAAGTTGAAAAGATTCGCCAGGGACAGAAACCGTCCGTCGAAAACGAAGGCCTGATTTCTGATATTGCCGCTCTGCTGGAAAGAATGAACGGAAACGCTCCCGAAAGCACAGGGCAGGGCGCGCCCGAAAGCGCAGAGCAGGGCGCTTCCGCCGATGCGGCGACGGCTGATGAAAAGCCGACAGGCAACACATATCATCTCCATGTTACTTTCAACGCCGATTGTCAGATGGAAAACATCAGGGCATACATGCTTGTCAATAAACTGGAAAGCGTCGGAACGATTCTGGCGACCATTCCGGAAGAGCTGAACGCGAACAAGGACGCATCCAGCATCATCTCCCAAAGCGGATTTTACTGCAGCCTGTCCACCGATCTGTCGCAGGAGGAGATCGCGGCAATGACAAAGGGAACGCTCTCAGTTTATACCGTTGAGTTTCTCAACGCCCTCCCTGCCGGCTCCGCAAAGCCGGCGGCATCAGCGGCAAGCGCTTCCGACGCCTCGGAATCCGATCGTCAGAAATCTTCCGCTTCAGAGACAAATAATTCTGACGCCGGAGACGCGGCAAAGAACAAGGGAAAGCAGCAGAACCTGATCAACGTTGATCTGAACAAGCTGGACAAGCTCATGGATCTGGTGGGGGAAATCGTAATTACCGAATCGATGGTATCGGGAAGCGCAGACCTCGTAGGTCTTGAACTCGATAACTTCAACAGAGCTGCCCGCCAGCTGCGAAAGCTCACCGACGAGCTGCAGGATATCGTCATGTCCATCCGAATGGTGCCCATCTCTTCCACCTTCCAAAAAATGCGCCGCATCGTCAGAGACATGGGCAAGAAGCTGGATAAGGAAGTGGACCTTGTGCTCATGGGTGAAACTACGGAAGTGGACAAGACCATCATCGACGGGATTGCGGATCCCCTGATGCACCTGGTCCGGAATGCCATGGATCACGCCATTGAAAACAAAGCCGAAAGAGCAGCCGCGAAGAAGGATCCCGTCGGCCGGATCATCCTTTCCGCCCAGAATGTCGGCGGTGATATTATCATCTCCGTCAGCGACGACGGAAAAGGGCTTGATGCGGAAATGATCATGGAAAAGGCCAAGGCCAAAGGGCTGCTGACCAAGCCGGAAAATGAATATACGGAAAAAGAGATCTTCAATCTGCTCACAGTTCCCGGCTTCTCCACAAAGGACTCCGTCACCGAATACTCCGGCAGAGGCGTTGGCATGGACGTAGTGAAAAAGAACATCGAGAAAATCGGAGGTACAGTTACCATCGAAAGCGTGAAGGGTGCCGGAACCAGCATATTCTTCAAAATACCTCTCACCCTGGCGATCATTGCAAGCATGGAGATCCGAGTCGGAAAGAATATCTACGCGATCCCGATCTCCAACATCCGTGAATCCTTCAAGGCGACGCCGAAGCAGCTGCTTTCTGATCCCGACGGCAACGAAATGATCATGATCCGCGGAGTATGCTATCCGATCATCCGGCTGCACAAGATATTCCATATTCAAGAAGCGCTGACCGACATCTGTGACGGCATCCTGCTCCTGGTGGATTCCGGGGAACGCCTCGCCTGTGTCCTTGCCGACGATCTGCTCGGCAAACATCAGGTGGTCGTCAAGCCGCTTCCGATCTATCTGAACAGGTTTGCGGCAAAAGGCGTCGGAATCGCAGGCTGCACCATTCTCGGAGACGGCAGCATCAGCCTGATTCTGGATGCGCAGGGAATCCTCAATCAGTACTGAGCATCAAGACCGTTTTTAACGCAATCAATCCACAGACAAGGAGACCTCTTGAATGATTACCATTAAAGATGATGAATTTGACGTCATCACCTCATATATCAAAGCAAATTACGGCGTCAATCTGACGAAAAAGAGGCCGCTGATCGAAGGCAGACTGGGCAATTACATCGCCGGCCTGGGCTTCGACAATTACATGGACTACTTCGAATATGCAAAAAATGACAAGGTCAATAATGAGATGACCATGCTCATCAACAAACTGACAACGAATCATACCTATTTTTTCAGGGAAAACGAGCATTTTGAGTATTATAGGGAACATGTGCTCCCCTGGATCGAAAAGGACTTAAAGACGACCGATCTGAGGGTATGGAGCGCCGGCTGCTCCTCCGGCCAGGAACCCTATACGCTCGCCATGATCACCATGGAATATCTGGGCGCCAACGCCGGCAGCTGGGATCATACGATCCTGGCCTCGGACATCTCCAACAAGGTGCTTAATATCGCCAAAAATGGGATCTATACGCGTGAAGAGCTGGCAGAAGTCCCCCATAGCTGGATTAAAAAGTACTTCACCGCATACGATGAAAACAGATTCAAGGTTGCCGAAAGGCTGCGGAAAAGCATTGCATTTCGGAATTTCAATCTCCTGGATCCCTTTCAGTTCAAAAAACCGTTCCAGTGCATCTTCTGCAGGAATGTGATGATATACTTTGATATGCCGACAAAAAACGACATCATCAGCAAATTCTATGACGTTTTATTGCCGGGGGGCTATTTCATGATCGGACACAGCGAATCGCTGTCGGCCTGCGATCATAAGTTCAAGTATATCAAGCCTTCCATATATCAAAAAATCTGACCCTCACGATTCAATAATTTAACAAATTGACCTGTTTCTATTAAGTTTTTGCTGAAACGGACGATATACTATTCAACAGGGGGTGATTTCATGGCATCAGTCAATCCAACCACAAATACGAATTCTCTGTCGTCGTTAACCGCCAAAACGGGGATCGGCGGGTTAGTATCAGGGATGGATATTGATGAACTGGTTGAGAGTCTGACTCAGACCAGCAGGGAAAAAATAACAAAACAGCAGCAGTATCTGCAGAAACTGGAATGGAAACAGGAGGCATACCGCTCTGTTATTTCGGCATTAACGAAATTCCAAAACTCCTATTTGGATGTGCTTTCAAAAACAAATTTCAGAAGTACTTCCTTTTTTAATACAGTATCCGCCGTTTCTTCTTCGGATGCGGTTTCGGTGACCGCGACGGGGAGTTCCTCCGCGGGAACGATCACCATCGATTCCATCACGCAGCTGGCAACCTATGAAACGGTGAGAAGCACCGTAAATGCATCGAAATCCTTGACCGGCACAAAAACGGTCACCGATTTTGTTGCAGGTCTTGAAGCGGGAGAATCGATCCGCATTACCTTGGATGGAAAGGTCAAAACGATCACCTTTGACAGCGATTTCGTAACTGCCGTAACTGCCGATCCGACTCAATTCGAATCCAGACTGCAGACTTTGGTCGATCAAGCCTTCGGCGCCACAGGACCTGCGGACAGGGTCATAACGGTCGATGCTGCCGGCGCCACGAACGAGGGTGTTATCACGTTCTCCGCAGCGGGTTCAAGGATCACCTTAAATTCCATCGGCGATGAGAGCACAACCCTTGCCGACATGGGATTCAGCGACGGACAATCCAATAAGCTCACCACCTCGGCGGAAATCAAAGATCTGCCTTTTGCAACCGATCTGGCTATCCAAAACAGTTTTATATTTAAAATAAACGATGCAACCATTACAGTGAACCGTACCGATACCCTTGAGAGCATCCTGAATAAAATCAACGCCAGCAGCGCGGGAGTAACGGTATCTTATTCGTCCATTACGGACCGATTTACCATGACGGCTAACAATGCCGGCGCAGGCGATAACGTCATGATTACAGACCTCAGCGGAAATTTCATGGCCGCTCTCGGGCTGACGGACGCTGCCGGCGCCCAGGTTACGAAAGGAGTCAATGCGGTTCTTTCGGTAAATGGCCAGACGATCACCAGAAGCTCCAACACCTTTGATATCGACGGAACAAAAGTTACCCTCAAGGATACGACTGCAAGCGCGGTTACGCTTACCGTAACTTCAGACGCCACCTCCCTGACCGACAGCATTAAAAAGTTCGTGGAAGATTATAACTCCATGGTCGATCTCATCAACGGCCTTTTAAAAGAGGAAGTCGACAATGATTATCAGCCTCTTACCGACGAACAGAAGGAAGAAATGACGGAAAGCGAAATAACCGCCTGGGAGAAAAAGGCGAAGTCCGGTATTCTGAGAGGGGATAACATCCTCAGAAATATAGCCTCTAAGCTGCAGACAGCGGTGACGGGACTTTCGGTAAACGGTTTTTCCCTCTACTCCATGGGAATTACCTCTGCCGGATATACCGAAAACGGTAAATTGAAGATCGATGAGACAAAACTGAAAACAGCGCTGGAAACTAGAGGCAATGAGATCCGTGAGCTCTTTACGTCGAAAAAGGGCTTGGGCAACGAGCTTAACGATATCATCATCAAGGCTACAAAAACCTCCGGCGTCAAGGGTTCCCGGGGTACGCTGGTCGAAGTCGCAGGCGTTGACGGCACGGTCTCGAATACGGAAAACAGTATTTTCGAACAAATCAAAAGGACAAATATCAATATCAAAACATTGAAGAACCGGCTGAAAGCGGAAGAGACGAGATTATGGAACAAATTCACGGCTATGGAGGCGGCGTTAAACAGCCTGAATTCACAAAGCTTTCTGCTGTCTTCATTTACCAGCAGCGGTTCCAGATAAATAAATCCATAATTATAATAAAAGGGGTGTAAAATCATGCAGCAGGCTACCATATATCAGTTGTACAAGAATCAGTCCCTGGAAACCCTGACGAAAGGGGAAATCGTGGTCAAACTCTTTGAAGAGGCTTCCAAGCAGATCGGTATGGCAATTTTCTTCATCAACAACAGCAACAGCTATAAAGCCTACAACTGTATTGCCAAAGCGCAGAAAATTATTCAGACGCTGGACTTTTCCCTTGACAGAAAGTATGCGATCTCCATCGAGTTAAACGATATGTATTTGTTCCTTCATGCCAAGCTTGGCGAGGCAATTGCGAATAAGAACGTTCCGTTAATGAAGGATCTCCTCTCGCTGGTAGACGAACTGAAGGTCACCTTCCGCCAGGCGGAGAAGCTTGCCAGGGCCGGCTCGATCAGGTAACGAAAGAAAGGCGCCGTTCAAATGAGCATCAAAACCGCATATGAATATCTGCAGCAAAAAAAGGCACTCTTGACACAGTGCCTTCATCTTAGTGAGGAACTGATCAGCGGCATAGAAGCATGGGATTGCGTTCCTGAAATCATCGCGAAACGGGAAACCGTGATAGAACAGCTGAAGGAGCTTGAGGAAGCTGCGTCTCCCAGGGTGAAGGCCGCTCTGACCAAAGAAATGAAGCAGGAATTGGACAATATGATCAAATTGATCCTGGATCTCGATAAGGATGCGGCCAATCTGATCCGGGAGGAGCAGAAGACCATCATGGACTCCATGAAGGCTAATACGACGGGCCAGAAACTGATCCGGTACGCTTCGATTCCCGACATGTCCAGCGGCAGGAAGCTGGACTATAAAAAATAGACTCCATAGGACTTGAATAAAAAACGAACCTGCGGCCGGGCCGCAGGTCTTCTTTTATCGATCGACCATTTAAAAATGATTTTTTCCTTTTTTATTGAATGCGAGGATGTCGGATAATTTGTATTTTCCGAGTCTGGTTCGCATGTGCTCCGTTTTTTCGTTCCATTCGGGGCCGGTTTCCCTTTCTCGAATCACCGCCTTCTCAAGCGCCGTGGAGATGATCTGTTCGATTTTTCCCTTGTAGACCGGAACGCAGGCGGAATAGAGCTCGTAGTTCAGATAGTCCTCCCTGTCGCACCGCGCAAGCAGTTTTCCCAGGGCGTTCACCGCATCCTCCGGCTTGGTCTCCGTAAACAGGATGGCAAAGGAGGACGGGTTGCATCTGCCGATCAGATCCGTCTTTCTGACGTTCGCACAAAGAATATCGGCCACATAGGAGACACAGGCGTCCAGCAGATTTTCATCCGGATTCTCCTCGCCGTCCAGGACGGGCTTGACGGTAATGACGCCGAGGGACAGCGGATTTCCGTATCTCTGACTTCTGAGCATTTCCCGCTCCGCCTGTTCCGCAAAGCCGCTGAGGCTGAATAATCCCGTCAGCAGGTCGATCTTCGTGATGGCCTTCATGAACACTTCGTCTTTATCCAGCTTAGGCAGTGCCTGGGCCAGATATTTGAATTTCAGGATCGTCGGCTTCAGATCGGTATAGCCGAGACATACGCGCCATGTGTTTCCGTCGTATGCGACATATTTCTGCGTATTCTCCTCGCTGATCTGACGGGTGGAAATCTGCATTTCCGTCAGACCGACGGAAAATTGGAATATGGTCGGATAAACGACTCCGGCGTAATCGCAGTTCGTATACCTTCTGAAATATGTAATCTTATAGTTTCCTAACTTATAAACCTGGGAAACCGCCTTCTTCCACTCCAGGAAGTCTTCCAGCGGTACATTTTCCATATCGATTTGCGTCAGCTTCCGGTAGGCATTCTCCCATCGTTCGTTGACCGTCTCGCAGAAGAACTCGTCAAGCACACGGGTCGCCTCCTCTTCCTCCCGCTTTGCTGCCCTGGCGGGGTCGGGGGCGGTGTTTTGCTGCGGCTTCTCCCTGTTTAGGACCGTCGAAGTTAACGGCTTTACCGCATTTTGCTTCATCCATTGAATATGATATTCCCTGCGTTTTTTATCATCGCCGATCACACTGTATGCGATATTAATATCCTTCATCCGCTCCACGGCCATGGGACTTTTATTCACATCCGGATGATACATTTTGGACAGACACCGATAAGCGGCGTCTATGATATCCTGTCCGGCATCGTGATGCACCTGAAGTATCTTGTAATAATCAACATGCTTGTTCATATGTTTCGACCTGATTTTTAAACGACTTCGATAACAGTGATATTTAATGACTGATAATCCGCCAATTCGATCTCATAGGGCTCCACATCCCTGTCATTGTCCATGAAGATCCTGACTCTCGGTCTCATGCAGAGATGCTCGTAATTTTCAACGACGATTCCCGTCAGGCCGTTGCTGAGTTTGACACAGGTTCCGATGGGATACGGCGCGATCTTCTTCACAAAAACCTCTACAACCTGCGGATCAAACTGGGTCGTCGTAGACGCCATGACATATTCCATCGCGTCGGAAGGCAGCATCGCCTTTCGGTAAGGCCGGTCCGAGGTCAGCGCATCATAGACGTCCGCAATGGAAATGATCCTGCCGTACCAGGAGATGTTTGTTCCCTTCAGATTATTCGGATAACCTCCGCCGTCATATCTTTCATGATGGTCCAGGATCGCCATGTACGTCGAATTCGGTACTCCGTTGCCCTTCTTGATATGATTGCAGCCCAAAAGCGAATGGGTCTTGATCTCTTCGAACTCGACGGGCGTCAGTCTCCCGGGCTTATTCAGGATATCGCGGTTTATAAAGACCTTTCCGATATCATGGAGCAGTGCGGCGAAGCCCAGATTGCACAGCTCTTCCCGATCCATCTTCAGTGCGACGCCAAGCACGATGCTGAGCACGGCCACATTGACCGAATGGTAATAGGTATAATCGTCAAATACCTTCATGTCCACCATGTTTACCATGAGGTGCTTGTGGGCGAAGATCTCGTCCACGATGGTTTCGATCTGCCGCTTAGCCTTTCGAAGATCCGGCTTCAGATCGGTGCAGCCTTTTTCGCAGTGGATGAATATATCCTTGATTCCCTTCACCGTCTGCGCTCTGACGCTGTCGTTGATGATGTTGATGATATGGATGTCTTTGGAGATATCATCCTCAATATAGATCCCGTTATACTGCAGACGGTGGATCGCAGTTACATATTCTTTCGTGAGCTCAGTGCCTGCGGTCAGCATCAGATCCCCATAATTATTATAAAGGTTGTCGCCTAAGATCATTCCCTCTCTTAAGCAATGAGTAGGAACAAATCTCATACCTTTTGGCTCCTTATTTCATCCAGCATTCCAAACCTGTCGTATTGCATATCTAACCCCCTAACTAGTATCGTTCTATTATATCATCTTTTTACAAAATATGCTATGAATTTCTGATTTCATTCGATTTTCGTCAAAGTCCGCATCCACTGCGAACCCGCCGATGGTAATATTCTCGTCATACTCCTCTCCGTGAAAGTCCGAGCCGGCCGTCACGATCAGATCGTGCTTCTTCGCCATCTTGACCAGTTGTTTCGTATCTTCGGGCTGATGTCCGCTGTAATAGCATTCCATCCCCATCAGGCCCCAGCTTTTCAGCTTTGCCAGCTGGTTGTCCAATGCTCCGAAGAAATCGTCCCCTTCGTTTTTAATCAGATGGGAAATCTTCATCGGATGAGCCAGTACGGGGATCCCCCCGGCTCCCCGGATCAGTTCGATCGCCCGCTTCGCCGATATCTTCTCCCGGTGCACGCTTCTGACCGTATCGGAACGCATGAAATGCCCTTCCTTGAAGGCCTCCTTCGGCGAGGAAACATAACCCTTTCTCATGAGCGCCAGGGCAAAAGTCGGCTTTCCGACATAATCCTGGCCCTTTCGAAGCTGCAGATCCTCTTTCGAAAGCTTGCAGCCGATCTCGCGCAGGGCGGCAAGCAGCCTTTCGTTGCGTTCGATCCGCTTTCGGCGTATGTTTTCCACTTCTCTTTTCAATTCTTCATTTTTCCGGTCGAAACAATAGCCAAGAATATGCATATAGGTACCCGTCTCATCCTCCGTGGATAATTCGATCCCGGGTATCACATGCACGCCTTGGCTTTCTCCGGCTTCCGCTCCTTCGTCCAGGCCGTCCATGCCGTCATGGTCGGTTATGGCAATGGTCTCTATGCCGCTTCTTTTTGCCAGTCTGACAAGCTCTTCCGGCGACATCGTTCCGTCGGAATAATATGTGTGAAGATGCAAATCTATCATACGACTCACTATAATACGATCATGGCTTTCCTCAACCCTGCTGCCGTTTGCTCATTCTTCAATACTTTCACCAGTTCCAGGGAAAAATCGATGGCTGTGCCCGGACCCCTGGACGTAATGAACTTGCCGTCTCTGACGACGACTCTGTCCTCCGTATAGACCGCGCCGGTCATATGATTCTCAAAGCCGGGATAGCTGGTGGCACGTCTTCCTTTCAGCAGGGACATTCCTCCCAGTATGCTGGGGGCTGCGCAGATCGCAGCCAGCCATTTCCCGCTCTGCGCAAAGGCATTCAGCTGTTTCCGCAGGCCCTCATGCTTGGCGAGATTGGCCGTTCCCGGCATTCCTCCGGGCAATACGATCATTTCACATTTTCCGTAATCGGCGTCCTGAAACAGCAGGTCGGTCTCCACCCTGATGTCGTGGGCTCCCCTTACCATTTTTTCACCGGTCATGGAAACTGTTTTTACAGCGATATCCGCTCTTCTCAGAACATCGACCACTGTGATGGCTTCTATCTCTTCAAACCCATCCGCTAAATGAACATATACCATATCAATCACTCCTATCTAGATGACAATGTCTTTCGGGAAATTAACAAGCATTACCAAAACATCCTGCGCGGTTTGGTCAGCCTCCAGACGATCGAGGCAAAGATCACAAGCAGGATCAAGCCCACTACCGAAACGGCAATCAGACTCGATTTTGAAAAATGTTCCGTCAGGATCAGAGGAAGAACATCGTCGGCGCCGAACTGGTGGGTGAAAACCTTGCGATACAGGAATTCCTTCGTCTGTTCAATGTTCAGCAGGATAAAGAGTGTCGTTATGACGCCCGTAAAAACAGCGATCCCGACTTTAAATGCGATCCTCAGCTCATATTTTTTCATTTTTATCAGACAGATAGCGATGCCGATTACCGCCAGCGCCGCAGCGCCGCCTAGAATATACAGCGTATCGTTCAGAAGCCTTCTCGCATTTTCCATGTTGGTCTTCTCAACTGTCCCGAATACCGATTGTTCCCTGTCTCTGTACTCGGCAAACAGGTTGAATTCATCCTGCTTCCCCGTCATAAAATCGGAAAAGAACTGACCGAGTTCATCATCCCTGATATCCAGGTCTATTTCATCGGTAATCTGATACTTGTTGAATTCATAGGCATACAGGTCGGGCATGCGGTAAACGATATTGAATGCTCCTGATATGCAGACTGCCGGGATGCTTATCGCAATGATGCCAAATAATATTCTATAAAAGATGCTCATAGATCCCACCCTATCTGTATTTCCATCCAACTGCAAATAGATTTTTATTCCTCGTCTGCCGGCTGTTTACGCTTTCCGCTTGTACTTTCTATTACTATCATATAGAATATTTCTATAAATTCAAGTGATAATTTTCTACATGAAATGGATGGGGGTTTCGGCATGGTATACAGAGTTGGAATAATCACAGCAAGCGACAAAGGGTACGCGGGAGTCAGGGAAGATCTCAGCGGGCCCGCTATTGCGAATATCCTTGCAAAGAGTAACGTATTCAGAGTTGATAAATCGACGATCCTTCCCGATGATAAGGAAATGCTGGCGGCAATGATGCGAAAAATGGCCGACGAGGATCATCTTGATCTCATCCTGACGACGGGAGGCACCGGATTTTCCAGGCGCGACGTTACGCCGGAAGCAACGCTGGAAGTCATAGAGCGGCGCGCGCCGGGGATTCCTGAAGCGATGAGGAGCCTCTCTCTTCAGATCACGCCGAGAGCCATGCTCTCCAGAGCGGAAGCGGGAATCCGGGGGAATACTCTGATCGTCAACATGCCGGGAAGTCCCAAAGCCATTCGCGAGACGCTGGAGTATATTCTTCCCTCTGTCAAACACGGGCTTGACATCCTTCAGGGAAACGACGCCGAATGCGCACGTCCGTAAATCAGCACCAATATTACGAAGACCCGTCGGTTTTCTCTTTGAAAACATTGACGGGTCTCTTTTTGAAGTGACTGATAGGTTTTATAGGGAACCATATCAGGAACGATTTATCGGTCTTCTCTGAAATACGGGATGCCCAGATCTGCCGGTCCCATATCTTCTTTTTTGTTCTTTCTCGTGCTGATGATGACGATGAAGATCGTCGCCGCATAAGGAATCATATCAACAATATACTGGGAAATATGAATCCCCATGCTCTGCAGGCGGAAGCCCAGAATGTTCAGACCGCCGAAGAGGAATGCTCCGACGAGCGCCTTGGACGGCTTCCAGGAAGCAAAGATCACGAGTGCTACCGCGATCCAGCCCCGCCCGGCCACCACGTTTTCCTGCCAGACAGGGATGGTCACCAGGGACATGTAAGCGCCGCCCAGCCCGCAAAGGGCGCCGCCCAATATGATGTGAACATATTTATAGAGATTGACGTTGATCCCGGAAGCGTCCGCCGCCGCCGCATTCTCCCCGACCGCTTTCAGGTTCAGGCCCTTTTTGGTCCTCCATAGATAAAGGGAGGCGCAGATGGTGATGAGATAGCCGACGTAAATGAAGATATCCTGCCGGAAGAAGGTCGGCCCGATGATGGGAATTTGGCTCAGCAGCGGGATTTCCATGGTTGCAAATACGGATTTCACGGAAGCGGGCGCAGGAGCGCCAATGAAGCTCTTCCCGACAAAGCTGGCAAACCCGCTTCCGAATATGGTCAGAGTCAGGCCCGTTACCACCTGATTGGCGCGCAGCGTTACCGTGAGGATTGCATAGATCGCCGAACCGGCGGCTCCAGCCGCGATCGCTCCGAGAATGGCCAGAAACGGATTCCCGGTCCAGAGTCCGACGGCAAATCCCATGACGGCGCCCATGAGCATCATGCCCTCGACGCCAAGGTTCAGGTTGCCGGCCTTTTCCGTGATCAGCTCGCCCAGAGTCGCAAACAGCAATGGGGTGCCGGCTATGACCGCAGCCGCTAAAAATGCCGTCATCTACGCCACCTCCTTACTTTTCAGCTTACGGTTGAAGGATAACTTATACTGCAGGAAGAATTCACTGCCCAATACGAAGAACAGGATGATGCCCTGGATCATATCGGCAACGGACGACGGAACGGCCATGGCGATCTGAAGATAGGCGCCGCCCTGCAGCAATATGGCAAAGGCGATGCAGACCACCAGAATATACGGCGCAGACAGCCTTCCGAGCCAGGTCGTAATGATGGCGGTAAATCCGTAACCGCCGGAAAGCGCCGAAGTCAGCGTATGCTCAATGGCGGAGGCCTGGATCATTCCCGTCAGTCCGCAGAGACCTCCGGAAATCAACATGGAGGTGATGATGACGGATTTGATATTCATACCCGCGTATCTGGCAGTTTCAATGCTTTCACCCACGACGGTGATCTCGAAGCCCTTCTTGGTATGATTAATAAAAAAGTAGACCAGCGCGACGAGGACCAGCGCGACGATCCATCCGACATGGACGCCGAACAGGGAAGGCAGCACCGCATGCGGCTCAAAGTTGGCGATCTTCGGGAAGCCCTGGGATGCAGGATCCTTCCACGGTCCGTACTGCAGGTACGTCACCCATTTGATGGCGATATAATTGAGCATGAGTGTGAATATCGTTTCGTTGGTCCCGAATCTCGCTTTGAAGTAAGCCGGGATAAATGCCCAAAGCCCGCCGAAGAAGATGGCGGAAACCGCCATGACCAGCAGGGTAAGCGGAGCCGGCATAGCCGGTCCGAACAGGGCGACGAGGGATGCGCCGAATGCGCCCATCATGATCTGACCCTCGCCTCCGATATTCCAGAATTTCATCTTGAAAGCCACCATGATTCCCATCGAGGTGATGATCAGCGGTATCGCCTTGATGACGGTTTGTTTGATCCGCAGTTCGGTCCCGATGGCGCCCATCACAATCTCACGAAAAACCACAACGGGATCGAATCCCAGGATCATGATCACTAGTCCGGCGCAGACAAGGGAAAACAGAATGGCAACCGCTCTGATGACGATCTCCTGCCTCTTGGGCAGCTCCGCCCGTTTGCTTATTTTTAACATGCTCCCGCCTCCTGTTCCAGGCTGCCTCCGGTCATAAGCAGGCCGATTTCTTCTTTTGTGACCTTGGACGGATCGACGATTCCGGTGATATGTCCGTTGAACAAT
>Ga0116191_1000994_pt1 | contig 23670 bp, 16 predicted proteins | sample AD_UKC111_MetaG_FD_89897 | JGI IMG/M metagenome (GOLD analysis project Ga0116191, IMG submission 89897) | Active sludge microbial communities of municipal wastewater-treating anaerobic digesters from Hong Kong - AD_UKC111_MetaG | ecosystem: Engineered > Bioreactor > Anaerobic > Digestate... | reverse complement strand
CTCCTCCTTTTAAGAGTTTGATGTTTGCACTAATTAAGCCCTCTTTTTTTCCATCTGTGACTTTCCCTTGTAGGGCAGTTTGTGCCATCAAAACAGATCCAAAAAGCAACCCGATGAATGTAAGTAAAAAACTACGCATCATAATAGGTTTTTTAATTATTAATTGATAATTTTAAATTTATTTACTTTTCAGTATTAATTCAAACGCAATGTTAAAAAAATTAACAGTTATTTCAAAGAAAGAAATGCAAGTTTGTCGGATTTTTTACATTTCTAATCGAAATACAGTTGCATTATTTGTTGGAAAAGTATATTAGAAAGTTTGAATTTTGACTCATTTGTCCACCCTGCTATATGTGGCGAAACAATTACATTGCCTTTGTTAAACAATCTTTTATACATCTCTTTTTCTTTTTCAGTGTAGGTTTCAGGCTTCTCATTTTCAAACACATCCAACCCTGCTCCAATAATTTTCTTACTTTCAATATTTTTTATCAGATCTTCAGTGTTAATTATACCACCTCTTGAGGTGTTTATTATAATTATGTTTTTTGAGAAGGATTGAAAAAAAGCATGATCTCCAAAATATTTGGTTTCTGCATTTAATGGCAAATGGAAACTTAAAATATCAACTTCATGTTTAATTCTTTCTAAGTCAACTAATTCAACATGATCTAATCCTTCCTGTTTTTTTATTATATATTTATCGTATGCAATAATTTTAGCTTCGAAACCGATTAGTTTTTTAGCAAAACTACTGCCTGTGTTTCCTAAACCAATTATTCCAATCGTCTTTCCCCCTATTTCAAAGCCTCTGTTTTTTTCTCTGTTCCATTCGAAGTTCTTAACTTCTTCATTCGCCACAATAAGATTATTGGATATTGCTAACAATAAACCAATTGCATGCTCAGCTACTGCATCACAGTTTCCTTTTGGGGAATTAAAAACTTTAATATTTCTTTTTTGTGTTGCATTATAATCCACAATTTCCATCCCAGATCCTAATCTTGCAACAAATTCAAGGTTTTTAGTTTTTGAAAGCAATAAATCTGATATGATTATTTTACTATTAAATATCAATCCATTATAGCTTTCTATTATTGTTTCAACCTCGGGTAGTGTTATATTTGGGTAATAATCTATTTCAAAACCTGCTGATTCCAAATTCTTAATTAATTGGGGATGCACATCATCAGTTATAAGAATTTTTTTAATCATCGGTGTAAAGATATAAAAGGTATTATCTACTTTCAAAACATAAAATTAAATTTGGTAGAATTGACGACAATTTTTTTATAGATATGTATGCTTCACGACAGATTTTACTATTTTATATTTATATAAATGAAGTTAAGCCTATATTTGAGCCATTAAATTATTTTAAAATGAAATTTTTTTCACTTATCAGTCTATCATTAATACTTTTAATTTCTTGCAAAAAAGATAATTCAAAGATTTATTCCAATTTTTATATAAGATATGATGATACCGATGAAAATGTAAAAGCTGAAGCTGTTTTTTTTGTTGGCGATACTATTGACAATGCAAAACCATATGTGCCAGAAAATGGAGTTTTCTTTGATGAAGGAGCAATGGAACAAAAAGACTTGGTCAATAGAATTGTTTTTAAGTCCGAAAGATCAACTGACGTAAAGCCATATTTTGAATTCAAATATAAAAATAAAAATAAAACATACGACAAATTTGAGTTGCCACTTCCTTATATATCTAGTTTCCATATTAATAATAATTCTATTAGTCTAGATTCTGGTTTTGTAGTAAAATGGGAAGGTAAACCATTGGCAAAAAATGAAAATATGGTAATTTTCATCACAGATTCAAAAAACTTGGATAAAAACATATTGTTTGAAGGACCAACTGAAAATTCTTCAATAAATGTCTTGTCAAACAAATTAATCGGATTATCTATTGGTGATGGAAGTATTTATCTTGTTAGAAAAAGTAACAATAACGAAATTATTGAAAATTTGAGACGCAGCAGTCAGGCTGAATTTTATTCAAAAGCTTCTGATATTCATATTTCAAATTAAATTATTAACCCATTTTTTTATTTGAAGGTGGTCATTTTGATTATCTTTGTCCTACTTTTTACAAAAAAATTTTGATTCATGGCTTCTATAGCTTATTTGCAACAAGTAGCTTCACAAGTACGAAGAGATATTATCCGTCAGGTTGCTGCAGTTGCTTCTGGTCATCCGGGTGGCTCTTTAGGATGTACTGACTTTTTAGTAGCTCTTTATTTCGAAGTGATGAAAAACGACCCAACCTTTAAAATGGATGGGGCGGGTGAAGATATGTTTTTCCTTAGCAATGGTCATATTTCTCCAGTTTGGTATAGTGTGTTAGCTAGAAAAGGCTATTTTAGTATTAATGAATTAGCAACTTTTCGAAAATTAAACTCAAGACTGCAAGGACATCCAGCCACCCATGAGGGACTTCCGGGGATTAGAGTAGCATCTGGCTCTTTGGGTCAGGGCTTGTCTGTAGCTATTGGTGCTGCTTTGGCAAAAAAGATGAACGACGATCCAAATTTCATATATTGTCTTACTGGTGATGGAGAATTGCAAGAAGGTCAAATATGGGAAGCAGTAATGTTTGCAGCATATAATAAAGTGGATAATCTAATCGTAACTGTAGATTGGAATGGTCAACAAATTGATGGTCCAAATGACAAAGTACTAAGTTTGGGGGATTTGCCATTAAAATGGACAGCTTTCGGATGGGAGGTTTTAATTTTAGAACATGGCAATGATTTGCAATCTATAATAGATGCTTTACATCAAGCAAAATTATTGGCTGGAAAAGGAAAGCCAGTTGTCATTTTGATGAAAACTGAAATGGGTTATGGCGTTGATTTTATGATGGGAACTCATAAATGGCACGGCTCTGCCCCAAATGCTGAGCAAACAGCAAATGCTCTTGCTCAACTCCAAGAAACTCTTGGAGATTATCCACTCTAATCTAATTACAATCGCTCATGTCAATTGAAATAATAAATACTGGAAACAAAGCAACAAGAGAAGGATTTGGCGAAGGCTTAGCCGAATTGGGTAGAATCAATCCAAATGTGATTGCACTATGTGCTGACTTGCTTGGATCCTTAAATATGCAAACATTCAAAGCAGAAAATCCCGATAGATTCATCCAAGTAGGAATTGCTGAGGCAAATATGATGGGAATTGCTGCAGGGTTAGCCCTAAGTGGCAAAATTCCATATACAGGCACTTTTGCAAACTTTTCTACTGGAAGAGTTTATGACCAAATTCGTCAATCCATTGCTTATTCCGACAAAAATGTAAAGATTTGCGCCTCTCATGCAGGATTAACACTCGGAGAAGATGGGGCAACTCATCAGATATTGGAGGATATTGGTTTGATGAAAATGTTACCAGGTATGACGGTAATAAACCCTTGCGATTTCAATCAAACTAAAGAAGCAACAATAGCAATAGCAAACCATCATGGACCTGTATATCTTAGGTTTGGGCGACCATCTTGGCCCAACTTTACACCAATTGGTTCATTCGAAATAGGAAAAGCTTTATTATTAAAAGAGGGCACAGATGTAAGTATTTTTGCTACAGGTCATTTGGTCTGGACTGCAATAGAGGCTGCTAATGAACTTGCAGAGCATGGTGTTAGTTGCGAAGTAATCAACATACATACTATTAAACCACTTGATAATCAAGCAATTTTGGATTCTGTTAGCAAAACAAAATGTGTAGTGAGTTGTGAAGAGCATCAAAGAAATGGTGGATTGGGAGATAGCATTGCTCAACTATTGAGTCAAAATATGCCAACTCCACAAGAGTTTGTTGCAGTAAATGACAGTTTTGGTGAAAGTGGAAAACCAAATGAACTCTTAGAAAAATATGGTCTTGGCAAAAAAGATATTATAGCAGCAGTAAGAAAAGTGCTAAAAAGAAAATAAAATGGAAAGAGAGCAGTTACTTTTACTAATAACTACACCGTTATACATTTTTGTAATTGGCTTAGAAATTGTATTAAGCAATTGGAATAAATGGGGACTTTACACTATTAAAGATACATTGACAAATTTATACCTAATGTTGCTAAACATGGGTTTAGATATTGCAATGCGTTTCATTATTGCTTTTAGTGCATTGCAGTTCATGTACGAACATCGAATTTTTAATTTAGAACATAACTGGTTATATTGGGTAGGTTTAGCCTTAGGTATAGATTTTTTATATTATTGGTTGCATTGGGCAGATCATTATTGTCGTCTATTTTGGGCAGTTCATGTCACTCATCATTCATCAGAATATTATAATTTATCAACAGGATTCCGATCTTCTGTTTTTGAGCCTTTATATCGTTTTATATTTTATTTGCCATTGCCATTATTAGGTTTCGACGTTTTAGATATAATGTTTTTACATTCTGCACTTCAAATATATGGAATTTTAGTTCATACACAAAGAGTTCGGCATTTACCAAGATTTTTGGAGTACGTTCTTGTTTCTCCATCCCATCATCGGGTACATCATGGTTCGAATATAAAATATTTGGATAAAAACATGGGTATGACTCTGATAATTTGGGATCGAATGTTTGGCACTTTCCAAGAGGAAGATCCAAACGAACCTGTAGTTTATGGATTAACAAAAAACCCGGAAGATCGAGGACCAGTGAATATCGTTTTTCATGAATGGAAAAACATTTGGACAGACCTAAAAAAACCAGTAGGATTTATTACAAAATTAAAATATATCATTATGCCTCCTGGATGGAGCCACGATGGTAGCACACAAACCTCTTCACAATTGAGGAATCAAAAAAAATAAGAACTGAATGAAATTTGCAACAAAAACGATTCATGCAGGAGTCGAGCCAGATCCATCTACGGGTGCTATTATGACACCGATATTTCAAACATCCACTTATGCACAAGAGGGTGCTGGCAACCACAAAGGCTATGAATATGCCCGTACTCAAAACCCCACCAGAAGTGCATTAGAAAAAAATCTTGCTGCTCTAGAAAATGGTACAGATGCAATATGTTTTGGAAGTGGATTGGCAGCAATGGATGCAGTAATGAAATTGCTTCAGCCAAAAGATGAAATAATATCTACAAATGATTTATACGGTGGTTCATATCGTCAGATGGTGAGAGTATATGAGCCATTCGGCATTAAATCAAAGTTTGTAGATATGTCGGATCCAAAGAATGTTGAAAAAGAAATAACCAAAAACACAAAACTTCTTTGGATAGAAACACCAACTAACCCCATGCTCAATATCGTAGATATTGAAAAAATTTGCAAAATTGCAAAAAAGAAGAACATTCTTACTTGTGTCGATAACACTTTTGCATCTCCATATCTTCAGAATCCTTTAGATCTTGGTGCAGATATTGTCTTACATTCCGCAACAAAATATATTGGAGGTCACTCCGATGTTGTTCATGGATGTTTAGTCGTAAAAAATTCTGATTTAGCAACAAGATTACATTTTATTCAAAATGCTTGCGGAGCAGTTCCAGGACCAATGGACTGTTTCTTAATCCTACGAGGAATAAAAACATTACATATTAGAGTACAAAGAGCTTGCGAAAATGCTGCTGTAATAGCAAAATTCTTGAAAAAACACCCAAAAGTAAGTTCAGTTAATTATCCTGGTTTCAAATCTCATCCAGGTCATAAAATAGCTAAATCTCAAATGAAAGATTTTGGGGCTATGGTTTCTTTTGATTTAAAAGATGATAATTTCGATAATGCCCAAAAAGTACTTTCTAATACTCATCTTTTCACTTGTGCAGAATCATTGGGTGGAGTGGAATCATTAATCGGTCATCCTGCTAGTATGACACATGCATCAATTCCGAAAGAAGAAAGGATGAAAGTTGGTCTTACTGATTCTTTAATCCGTTTAAGTATAGGAATTGAAGATGTAGATGACTTAATAGAAGATTTAGAAAAAGCACTTTCTCTTATTTAATCAAAAGATTTGAAGGTTATTAATTAATACTCAGTTTTGATTTGATTAGGATAATAAATATAAGATAATCAATAAATTAAGAGTAAGATAAATTAAAAAAAGGCTACTGAAATTCAGTAACCTTTTTTATTTTGTGGTCCCACTAGGACTTGAACCTAGGACCCCCTGATTATGAGTCAGGTGCTACTAACCAACTGAGCTATAGGACCTGCTTTTGGAAGCGGATGCAAATATATTGCATTATTTATTATTTTTCCTAAGATTTTAATAAAAATATTAGTTCAATGCATCATAAATTGCTTGATGAATCTTAACTCTTGAATCCATCTGTATCAATTTATTGTTGTTCATAGTTGGATATGTCCTGTTGGATAAAAATATATAAATCAAATTTTGCTTTGGATCAGCCCATGTGACTGTTCCTGTAAAACCAAGGTGGCCAAATGCTTCATCCGATGCAGATGCACACATATTTTGTTGAGCTTTAGAGTCCAGTTCTTTCATGTCAAACCCTATTCCTCTTCTTGTACATCCCATTACTCTAGTTGTAAACAATTTGATTGTTTCTGGTTTCAAATATCTCACTCCATTGTAATATCCATTATTTAGTAACATTTGCATGATACTTGCCAAATCAGTAGCATTTGAAAAAAGTCCAGCATGTCCGCTCACTCCTCCCATCATAGCAGCAGCCATGTCATGCACATATCCTCTTATTACTTCTTGCCTAAAATAATCATCTTTTTCAGTTGGAACAATATTGGTCAAAGAAGTTCTTTCTAATGGTTTATATCCAATTGTTCGCAAACCCATTGGTTGGTAAAATGCTTTTATAACATATTCATTCAGTGTCATTTGTGACACTCTCTCGACAATTTTTCCAGTAATTATCATTCCTAAATCGCTATATTTATAGCTTTTCACTTTTAACAAAGGAGATTGTATGATTTTTTGCCAAATCGTATCTAGATAATCTTTTTTCAAAAAAATATTTTGAGCAACAGGAACATTAAAAATAGAATCTTTTACTGAATGATAATAATATGGCGATGGAAAACCATTTTTAATGCTATCTGTAACCGTTTTCTTGTAAAATGGTATCCATGGCGTAAGACCGGCATGATGCGACATCATTTCTCTGATCGTAATAGATTCCTTATCCGTTCCTTTCATTTCAGGTAGATAGGTTGAAATCGGAGCGTCCAAATTTATTTTACCCTCTTCATATAGTTTCATCACAGCTAATGTGGTTGCCGCCATTTTTGTAATAGAAGCAAGATCAAAGACAGAATTAATGTTTAATTTTAAATCATTGGTGTCATAGGATAAGCTTCCAAATGCTTTTTGATATACGATTCTTCCATTTTTTGCAACCAAAACTACAGCTCCTGGAGCGGCTTTTTGTAAGATTACTTCATTTACTAAAGTATCAATTTTTTGCAACTTCCGAGATGAAAAACCAACATTTTCGGGAAAATCATAGGCTAAAAGTCTTTGTGGTTCCAAATTTAATCCTGAACCATAATTTGATGTTTTCGAAGCTGTTATTGGTAATTTTCCTGTGGTTCCTATAGCTCCACAAACGGCTTGAGCTACCACACTCTGTGCCATATCATCATTATTCCAACCTAAAATAATATTTTGAGCATTATCAAAACTTTTGAGAACGTAAGGATTGCCAAAAACACAAAGAATTACTTTTTGTCGAGTCTGTAATTTTTGAATGAAATCAATTATCGATGAGTTGATATTAAAATTTTGTGAAGGTTTATTATTCATGTCTTGTAATGAAATTACAACCACATCATTGCCATTCAATAAATTCATTAAACTATCTGATAGTACTTTGTCAATTTGCTTCGGCACAACTAATTGCATTCCAGATTGATAGCTATCAATTGTGTTTTGAAATGTAGTAAGATATTGTGATCCAATAGATATTGTAGCAATTTTCTGATTGTTTTTAATAGGGATTATATTATCATTATTCCTTAATGTTATTATTGCATTTTCATACAGTGTCCTTTTTAATGCAAAAGCTTCATACGTATTCAAATCTCCATCGATATGCTCTAAACTAACTGGTTTATAATCGTTTAATCCCAATCTGTATTTTGCATGTAAGATTTTTTTTACACTTTCCTCTATTCTTTTCCAGCTTAATCTACCATCTTCCAAAGCTGCTTTAATTTCAATAATAGAAGCATTTACATCATTGGGCAAACATAAAATATCATTACCAGCAATTAATGCCAATAACTCAATCTCTCCATTCCTATAATGCTTCGTGACCCCTTTCATTTCTAAAGCATCAGTAACGATTAAGCCTTCGTAGCAAAGTTCTTCTTTTAATAGATTGTTAATCACTTTCGATGACAAAGTGGTTGGCAAATTATTGGTGCTATCCAATGCTGGAACTTGAAGGTGAGCTACCATAATACTCTGAATATCATGCTGAATCAACACTCTAAATGGAAATAGCTCCAAACTATCCAACCTATTTCTGTCATGACGGATTATTGGTAAATCAAAATGAGAATCAACATCAGTATCGCCATGTCCAGGGAAATGTTTTGCACAAGCCATAACATTTCCATCTTGCAATCCCATCATCATTTGATAACCTTTAGCTGCCACGTTATACCGATCCTCACCAAATGATCTATCGTTAATTACTGGATTAAGTGGATTGTTGTTGACATCTATCACAGGTGCAAAATTATAGTGAACGCCTATTCTACGACACTCTCTTGCTATTTCTTTTCCTAAATCGTAGATTAACTTATTATCTTGAATTGCACCAAGTACAAGGTTTTTGGGGAATGATATTGTTGATTCTTTTAGTCGCATTCCAAGTCCCCATTCTGCATCCATTGCAATAATTAATGGAGTTTTTGCCTCAGATTGATATAAATTGGTTAGCTCAGCTTGTTTCTGAGGAGTTCCCTGAAAGAAACAAAGACTACCAACATTATATTTTTTTATTAGATTTTCAACTGCTGCAATATGTTCTGGACCTTTATCAGAGTGAGCTCTGATCATCATTGTTTGAGCAATTTTTTCTTCTGGTGATAAAGAATTATACACCGAATCGACCCAAGCATTTTCTTGAGGAGAAATGTGGTATGTTTTTTTCGGGAAAATTGGGTCATTATTTTTTCGATCAACTTTATCGACTATACTCAAAGATATACTCGAAAAAAAAACTAATAATGAAAAAAAACTATATTTAAGAAAATACATTACGACAACTATTACTTTATTAAAGCCTGATTGTTAGTTTCTTGCAAATTTTATTCCAAAGTCATAAGAAACTAAAATGGCTTTCACAATCAAAAAGGTTGTAAAATAGGTTAATTACCTAAAATTTCAAATTCTGTTCTTCTATTATTTTGTCTGCCCGATTCTGTTTCATTCGAATCTATTGGCTTGCTCATTCCATAACCTTTATAGCTTAATCTTTTCGCATCTGCCTGATGCTGAACCAGATAGTCATAAACCGATTTAGCTCTATTAGTCGATAATAATTGATTTGATGCTTCCGAACCTACATTATCAGTATGACCATTAATTTGAATTTTTAATGAAAGATTTTCTTTCATCAAATATAATAACTGATCCAACTCAATAAATGAGGATTCCAAAAGTGAGGAAGAACCTGATTTGAATAAAACGTTTTTTAAAATAATTGGTTTATAACTCGAAATAGAACTATTTGTTGGAATTTTTTTCAAAAATATTTCTCGATTATATGGCTCAATATTTCGTGATGTATCGAAAGGAACAACAAAATTATCTGAATAAAATAAATAACCTTCTTTATTTACTCTAAATCCATAATTTTTTCCTGCTTGAAGCACAACAATAAATGCTCCATTTTCATCAGTTGTATAATTATTAATAACTTCTTTGTCCTCAATAGAATATACTGAAATTGTGGCTTGAACAGGTAGTTTAGTTTCGTCATCAAGTACAACCCCTTTTACAAATGAAACAGGATTCGGTCGAAATTGCTTTGGTAAATCAAATGTGTATATATCTGTTTTAATTATATTAAAATTATGTTTGTCAATAGAATTACGATCAACTGTAGTGTCGGTATAAGTATAATAAGCTGTCTTTCCGTTGAAAGAAACAACCAAAGAACCTTCATTTGCCTTTGTATTTATTGGATATCCCAAATTTATTGGCTTTCCCCATTTGCCATCTTGCCTAAGTTTACTCAAATACAAATCATATCCGCCCATTCCCGGATGTCCGTTCGACATGAAATATAATGTATTGCCATCCTGATGAATAAATGGAGCTTGTTCAACGCCTTCAGTATTAATTGAGTCGCCAAGATTTACTGGAATTGTCCAACTCCCATCATTTTTTTGGTCGCTCACCCACAGATCCACAGCACCTTTTCCATCAATTCTCTTACTAGAAAAATATAATTTTTTCCCATCAGATGATAGGGATGGGTAGGATTCCCAACCTGGTGTGTTGATGGGTGAACCAATATTTTTAGGTTTCGACCATTTTCCCATTATCTTTTTTGAAATAAACAAATCCATTTGGCAATTATCTTTTCCGTTCGAAACACAACTTGCAAAAACCATTGTTTTCCCATCAGCACTAATGGATTGAGCTCCTTCATTATTCGGAGAATTCAACTCTTCAATTGGGGTTGCCAATTGCCATAAACCATTCACTTTCTTGCTAATATAAAAATCTTCGTTATCTTTTGCATCTTTTCTTGTGAAAACCAAAGTAGAATCATCGATTGATATAGATGGAATATATTCCATTAAATTTGTATTAATATTGGGTCCTAAGCTTTTTGGTGAAATAGAAACAGGGTGTTTTAGTGCATCAATAATAAATAAGCAATTTTCATAAAACAATTTCACCTCTTTTCGCATAGTTTCATTTTTGGATCTTGATTCCAAGAATTTCTTTGCCCATTTTGAAGCATCCAAATAGTTTTCTTTTTTCCAATATATTTGAGCTAAAGCATACATTGCTTTTGGATCATATTGCTCATCCAATTGCATCACTTTTTGAAAACCTATTTCGGCAGCATCTAAGGCTCCCAATGCATCTTGAGTTGCTGCATAATATATTTGAGCGTCTATAAATTTTGGTTCTTCTTCAATTGCTCTTTTGAAATTCCGAAGTGCTTTCTTCTGATCTCCCATGGATAAATCATCGATACCAGAGTCAAAATATTTTTTTATTTTGGGAGAAATGGTCTTTTTTGTAAAATAGTTTGAATTATTTTGGGCATTTAAAATTATTGAAATAAATATAAATGTGAAGAATAAGCAAGTTCGCATAATTATTCTATCTCTTTGGTTAATGCATCTGATTTGACCCATCCACTCCCCGTAGATAATTCCCATTTAGTAAAATCTTGATTTGATTTAAAATCGTAACCAAACATTTTTTCACTTGGTCGAGTAATTTTTACAAATTTTTTGGTGTAAATGGTATTATTGGCTTCGTCCCAATTCAGTTCTTCTGTATATAAGTTTTCTTGTTTGATACTGTGCCACTCTATACTATCCCTTATGATTACTAACTTTTCATTTAATTTTCTGGTTGCATTCTTCGCCGTCAATACACTTTGAGAAATTGCATTTGCATCAAAAAATTCTATGCGAATACCATTTGGAAATGTTTGCTTCTGTTCATTTTCGGTGTAGTTATACATAATTGGGGCAGTAATTTTGATTCTAACTATTGCTGAATCGCTATATAATATTTCAACATCTTTGCCAACTTCGACAGATACTTGATCTTTTCTAACCGAAACTTCATTATCAGCAATACCATCGCTGCAACCAAATATAAAAAATAATAATAAATAAGCAAATATCCTCAAAATCAATTATTTAATTATTGTAATATCTCCTTTATATGGCAATATTACACCATCAACAAATTCAATTTCCATATAATAGGTAAATACATCTGGTGGCAATTCTTTGCCATTGAAAAATCCATCCCAGCCAAATTTATCATCATTTAAAGGAATATTTCTTGTTTCATATACCAGCCCACCCCATCTATTATACACTCTCATCAATTGGATAGACTTGGCTGCTTGGTTTGAGAAAGCAGTAAACTTGTCATTCCAGCCATCATAGTTTGGCGAAAATGCATTAGGTATATAAATTGAACGCTTCTTTTCTACATTAACTAATACACTATCAATTGCAACACATCCGTTCTCATCTTTTAATAAAATTTTGAAATAGGTGGCGTTATAAGGCATTACTTCTGTTCGTTTACAATCCGAACATTTTGTAATAAATTCTATTGGCGACCATTTATAAGTAACTTCTCGATCTCTAGGAATATAATTTGCAACTAGAATAGTTCCAAACCCCAATTCGATTGTGGTATCCTTACCTGCATCCACTATTAGTTTCTCTGGCTGATTCAAAGTCATATAAGTATTTGACAAACAACCTATTGAATCTTTAATAGTGATAGTATATTTTCCTGCTTTTAAGTTTCTAAATAATGTATCATTCTGAAATGATTTTCCATCTAAACTATATTGATAACTTGGAGTTCCTCCCGACCCTATCACACTTAAGGACCCGATGCTATCACCAAAACACAATAAATGATAGGCATGAACAGGATTGATAAATAATTGTGGTGGTTGAATAATTGTCCCAATTGCTTTTGCTTCACACCCATTTGCATCCACAACTGTCAATGTATAATTTCCACTAGGAATTTTGTCTGCACTTTTAGTTGCTTTTCCATTATTCCACAAATAAATATATCCTCCAACACCTCCTGTTACATTTGCACTTAAGTTGCCATCAGACAATCCATAGCAGCTAACATTAATGGTATCAAGATCTATTGAAATTTTATCTGGCTCTGTTACTACCAAATCAAATTTTCCTTTACAACCATTAGCATCCAAAGCTTCTACTACATAAGTTCCTTTAGCAATATTATTCAGTACATTAGAATTTACAAATCCTTTTCCATCATTAAAGTTATATAAGAAAGGTGGCTTTCCATTTGCAATTACGACATTTATCTTCCCATCTGAATAGCCAAAACAGGTAGGTGGACTAATAACTTTCACATTCGGGTTTAATTCCAATTCTAATTCCTTCAAATTAATCGAGAGAAAATTTTGGCACAAATTGGCGTCAGTAACAGTCAATTGGTAGTTTCCTATTGGTAAGTTCGAAACAGTATTTGTTGTGTTTCCATTAAACCACTTGTACTTATAGGGTGGCACTCCACCAATAGTGTTAATTTCTATTTTTCCATCCTGCCCACCATTACAGGTAGGTTTTGTAAGAATAGTATCAAAAGTTATTTCAGGAGGTCCTTTAACAGTGTAATTAAAAACAGTATCGCAAACTTCGGTTGCAATAGTTACACTATATTGATTCTTATCTAAATTATTAATTGTACTAGAGTTTTGACCAGAATTCCAAAGATAAGCCAATATTGGAATTGTACTCGAAGCATTTAGGCTGATTGATCCGTCATGAATATTATTACATTTCAAATCAACAATTGTTGAATTATTTAGCTTTATTGAATTCTTGGTAGAACAACATGGATCTATCTTAAAGCTTAGTATTTTAGTCACTTGACAACCTTTATCCGATTCAACTAGCAAGGATACATACTTTTCACCAGGAGAATCATAACGTACAGGTATCGGTCCTGATCCTGATGCCGTGCCAGGAATAGCTCCTAACCCAAAATTCCATGTCCATTTTGTTAATGCTCCTAATTTAAAAGTAGATTTGTCTAAAACTGAAACATCATCTCCAAAGCAAATTGGGCTAGTACCAGCAATGCTTGTAATTGTAAAATCAGGAACGGGACCTAAAAACGTTCCAGTACCACCAAACTCCATTGAAAAACCAGTGCCTGTAGAAGTGAAATTATTAATCATCACTGCATAGCTTTTCCCAGAAACCATATCCAATGCTTTTACAAAAGCATCTTTGGGCAAATCCTTATTGCAACCAATTGATTCAGACAAATCGGTTGAGGTTAGACTAAGTCCTGTTGGTCCCATACAAGGGCTAGGAAAGCTAAAATCACCTGATGCCATACATCTCAATACTATTTTTCCATTACAATTCTCAACACCATTTGGCAATTCATATACAATAAAATCTAAATCGTCATCTTCTTTTAGTGGTTTTAAAGTAAATGTTAATGTCCCAGATTTATCACATGTCCAAGCATACCAAGTTGAATTCATTTCAACTAAAGTATTAGAACCAGAAAAACATGGTGCACCTTCAGCTTCTTTACTATCATTTCCTGAACCCTTTACTGACTTAACAACAAAAGGTGATTTATCACATAAAATACTTGCCGTTGGGCAATCCCCAGTTGGTTCTTTTGGCGGGTTATAATTTATCATACACAACTGAAAAGTACCCACTCCATTGTTTTTACCTTGAATACGAATAAAATAGGTATTCCCTACAATTAATCCACCTTGATACAATTGAGCAATGCCACTTGTCGAAGATTGACATTCTAATTCAGAAATCGTTCCTCCACAGATTCCTTGATATAATGCAACTTGAGGGCTTGCCAAAGTACCTCCTGCACCAATAACATTAATAAGACCTTTTACGACAATCGTTACATCTGTTGCTTGAGCTACAAAAGAAAACCAAACATCATTGGAGGAGTTCGTAAAACAATTAGCAGGACCATAACCAGAGGGTGTTGCCCCTACGTTGGTAAATTCACCAGCCTTTGAACAATAGTTGGTTGGGTCTGATATTAATATTGGTTTATCGCAATTATCATTTGAAACTTGAGCAAATAATAATTTACAAATTAATACTAGGACTAATGTAAATTGGTACTTCATAAAACTTTGATTAATATTTCATAACGACAATAAATGAAATATAGTTTATCAAATAAAATTTTTAATATCTAAATAACTATGCAAAAATATAGAAAAATAAGTATTCAACAGTATCTTAATTTTAATACTATTAAAGTATAGAAATTATTGCAACAAAAAAGCCATCTAGATGATGGCTTTCTTTTTATTTTGATATTGAAATCTTTTCTACAAACTGATAATTGTTATCCTTATTGAATACTCGAATGTAATACCAACCTTTCTCTAGCCTATCAGATGTACGATAAAGTTCCAATTTACTCTCATTAAGTTCGAACTGAGATTCTTCAATCAACATTCCACTAAAATTAAATATTTGAAGCAAATAGTTGCCAGTGCTAACGCTATTCAAACTTATCTTAAAATTAGAAGATATTGGATTGGGCGAGATGACCATAAAACCGTTAGCTGTTGTATAATAAACACTTGTAATTGAGCTATAGGTATAATTATATTTTTGATCGATTTCCTTAAGTCTATAATAGTTGTTGCCATTTAATGGATGAACATCTATAAATTGATAATTTAATGCTTTAGTACTTTCGCCAGCTGCAGCTTTAGTTCCGATAACTTCGAAATTCACGCCATCATTACTTCTTTCAATTTCAAAATAATTGCTATTTGCTTCGCTACTAGTTATCCAATTCAATTCTACTGTTGCTCCTTTCTTTTCAGCATAAAACTTAACTAAATCAACCGCCAAGGATGCAGAATATAACCCAAAATTGATATTATTCACATCAGCATTATTAACGGTTATATACTTTTCAATAGGTGTTGTTGATGAAAAACCTGGAGGCAGAATCGTATTTGTATCCGAAACAACATTATTTGTGCTATAAATTACTTTGTAATCGCTATTTGGAATGTTTACATCAAATTTATAAAAACCAGTAATTGGGTCAACAGTTGCCACACTGAATACTTTTTTACCAAACATTATTTTTGCATATAAAACCTGTGTTGTTCCATTTTCAGTGGTTTCTTTTGTTCCATTTTGATTTGCATCAAAAAACACATAACCCGAAACTGTATGAAATAAATTATAAGAACAAGATGCAGCATCAGTAGTAAATGTTCTTAAGCTTGAATATGCTTGAGAATAATTAATTGTTCCAATAGGTAGAGCTTTTTTATCTGGAATTCTTAATTTGTAAATTGTGCTAGAACTTCCCATAGCTATTAAATTTCCACTTTGGTCTTGCCCAAGAGCATATAATTTTTCAAATGGAAGAACTGGCTTGAATGATCCAACTAATTTCCCAGTAACATGAGTGCCTGACCAAGTGGATAAATCAATTTCAAAAAGTTTACTTAGTCCATCAATCATATAGAGTTTTCCTTCAGCAATCATGTGCACATCTCCATCAGAGTTAGAAAGGAATGGCACACCCAAATTATCCACTACTTGTGCTGTATCTTCAATACCTGTTGATATGTTTGATCTTCTAACGTGAAAGGGTGTTGATTCTGAGCCTGGCACAATAGAAGTAACAGAGTAAACATATTGACCGTCTATAGAAACACAAAGTCTTGGTCCACCAATTTTTAAGTTGCTATTTACCAATGGAGTATCCACTAAAGGGTTAGATGTAGTAGAATTATAAATTGAATAGAGTTGATTTTGAGTTTCAGGTGTATGAGCCATATAAAATTTATTTGCAGAAGGTGTAGTTCCTAAAGCAGATTGAAAACCAGCAATATCTGGTGTTACTCTTGTTAAATTACCATTATTCAAATCAAGTCTAAAAACAGCAGTTGGTGCTGTAGATACAAAATCAGGAGCAATAGTGACGTAAAAATAATCACATTGACCAAATATCAAATGACTTATTAACAATAGTAAAATAGTTGTATAAAACCTGTAACTCATAAACAATTCACAAATTAAATTTAATAAAAATTGCATTCTTATCAAGTGATGTTTATGTATGTTTGTCTTAAGTTTAGAATTGGAAATAAAAAGTTATAAAGTATTTAATATATGAGTAAACTTGTAAGACTGTATGATACGAAATAAACTGCAAAATTAAAACAACATTTCTTACAATCCAAATATTATTAGATATTTTAGAAAAAATATTTTTAAATTAAAGGAATAAGACCTGTCACATTGCAAGGATTTAGAGCTCATATACTACAGATACAAATTAAATAAAAAATTAATATTTGTTGATTTTACTAAAAAACACCATACATATCATACTAATTATTAGGCTTATTAAAGTGGGAAATCCAAAATTTGTAAAATTAATAAGGATTAGCCAAGAGCTTGTCCCTACCAACATACTCATCATTGCGCCTTCAGCATTTGCAGGTTTCCAATATAACCCAAATAATAAAGGTGTAAATAAACCTACTAAACTTAAAGCTGAGGATTGGCTAACCAATTCATAAATATTAGCATTTTGGTTAGCCATTATACAAGAAATACTTGCAATAGCAAGTATAGAAATTCTTATTATTTTCATTAATTGCCTATCCGATAGGTTTTTCTTATAAGGTTTGATAATGTTTTCACCTAAAACAGTAGCAGGAGCTAATATTGCTCCACTGGTAGTGCTCAATATAGCCGAAAGTATTGCCCCAAAAAAGAGTATTTTCATGAAAATTCCAAAATGTTGATTAATCATATTGGGCAACAACATTTGAAGATTATTTGATGCCAAATCTGGATACAATTGTTTGGCACACAATGCAATAAAAAGTGGAATAAATGCAACGGTTAAGTACATTATTGCAGATAGATAAGCTGCTCTAATCGAATCTTTCTCGCTTTTTGCTGCCATCACCCTTTGAAATATATCTTGCTGCGGCAATGACCCAAGCCCCAGTGTAATCCAAGCTGTCAGATATTCCATCAAACTTGAAAATGTTTTTTCTTTTGGAAAAAAATTGAAAAATCCTTCTTGCTGATTTGCTTTTGATATAACATTCGACAATCCCCCTGCATCTATTAATACAATAATTAATATTGCCAATAGCCCACCAACAATGATAATAGTTTGAACGAAATCCGTAATTGAAACAGCCCACATTCCACCAATATAGGTGTAAATTGTAACAACCGCCGCACATATAAAGATTCCATAGCTAATGGACAATCCTGAAATAGACTGCAATATTATACCCAATGCAACTAGCTGAGCAGCGATCCAGCCAAAATAAGATGGAATCATCAATATGGACGACACCAACTCTACTTTCCTGTTATATCTCATTTTATAATAATCGCCAAAAGTGAGCAAATTGAGCTTGTATAGAGGTTTTGAAAGTAGTCTTCCCGACAAAAAAAGACATAAAGCTGCTCCAAATGGGTCTTCGATAACGCCAATTATTCCCTGTTCAACAAATTCTGAAGAAGCTCCTAAAACAGTTTCTGACCCAAACCAAGTTGCAAACAAAGCAAAAGCAGCTACTATCATGGGTAAATTCTTGCCAGCAACTACAAAATCAGAAGTTGATTTTATTCTCTTTGAAGCCCACCAACCAAGAATAATTGTACCAACTAAATATAATCCAATAAAAATCAATAGATAGTAATCAATCAAATGAAATTTTAATTTTAATTAAAATGAAATGTATAAAAATAATAAATTAGTTTAATTTTGAAATAAGGAAATTATTTTTGCAAGACAAAAATTCGTTTATGGCAAAAGCAAAATCTCAACAATCTCAAATTGTTCAAAAAAACACTCCAATTGAGGCATCAAAAAAAAGCTGGTGGGAAATTCCATCTAATCATATTTGGATAATTTCAATTTTGGGATTTATATTGTATGCAAACACATTGTTTCATGATTTCACAATTGACGATGCTATAGTAATAACTGATAATATGTTCACCACCAAGGGGTTATCTGGCATTCCAGGTATTCTTCAGTACGATACTTTTTATGGTTTTTTTAAAGAAGCTGGTAAGGCTAATTTGGTGGCAGGAGGAAGATATAGACCATTCACTTTGATTATGTTCGCTATTGAATATCAACTGTTTGGGAACACTCCATTTATTGGACATTTCATTAATATTTTACTTTTTATACTCACTGGAATAGTCCTTTACAAGTTGCTACTGCTATTTTTTAAAGATAATACTAGTGAAAATAAAAATTTCATAGCTCTTATTGCAACGATTTTGTTTATGGTGCATCCAATTCATGTGGAGGCAGTGGCAAATATAAAAGGAAGAGATGAAATTATGGCTCTTTTAGGGAGCTTGTCATCAACCTATTTTGTTTTTAAGTATTATGATGAAAAACAATCTAAAAATCTATTGTGGGCAGGATTAACTTTTTTCATCGCCATAATGTCCAAAGAAAACACTATTACCTTTTTGGGTATTATACCTTTATCTCTGTTTGTATTTAGAAATACTAATATTTCAAAAATTATCCCTTCATTAATCCCAATAGTTGCTTCAACTGTACTTTTTTTACTCATTCGTTTTGCAGTAATCGGTGGGCAAGCTGGAGATTCTCCGTTAGAACTGATGAATAACCCTTTCTTGAAATACGATGGCACCAAATATATCCACTTCACTTTCGGGGAAAAAATGGCTACTATTATTTTCACACTAGGTAAATATTTACAGCTATTATTTTTGCCCCATCCATTAACACATGACTATTATCCAAGACATATTGACATGATGAGCTTTGGAGACATTTCAGTGATTATCAGCCTATTAGCATATGTTTTATTATTGGTCATAGGTATAAGATTATCTTTGAAAAAGAATATTATTGGTTATTGTATCCTCTTTTATTTAATTTCATTATCTATTGTTTCAAATATTGTTTTCCCAATTGGTACCAATATGTCAGAGCGATTTTTATTCATGCCATCAGTTGGTTTCTGTTTGCTATTAGCATATTTATTGTCTAAAATATCGAAAAGCACAGCTTATATCATTGTAGGAATAGTAGTTATAGGATTTGGATATAAGACAATTACCAGAAATATGGCTTGGAAAGATAATTTCACCTTGTTTACTACAGATATTAATGTATCAAAAAATAGTGCAAAATTGAATAATGCAGTTGGTGGTGATATGATACGAGTATATAATGAGAGCAAAGATGAAAATCTAAAAAAGCAAAAACTAACCGAAGCGATTGGTTATCTGAAAAGAGCTGTTGAAATTCATCCGATTTATAAAAATGCTTACTTATTAATGGGAAATGCATATTATTATCTGAAAGATTATGCTAAATCTGTAGAAGCTTATCAAAATGCCTTGAAAATTGACCCTCAATATAAGGATGCAAGAAATAACTTGTCTATTTCTCTACGTGACCTCGGAAGGCAATTTGGTGAGGTGAAAAACGATCTAAATCAATCCATATTTTTCTTGACCGAATCCTATAATCTCAAAAATGATGATCCTGAAACTATTAGATTACTCGGCGTGGCAAACGGAATAAAGGGAAATCATCAAGATGCAGCGAAATATTTTAAAAGACTTACTGAGATTCAACCAGATAATGCAAGAGCTTGGCTAGATCTTGGAACAGCAACTATGAGCATTGGCGACAAAGCAAATGGCGATATTTATTATCAAAAAGCACTAAAATTAGATCCAAATATTTTAAAACAAAACAAATAGATGAAAATAGCAATAGGTGGTGATCATGCTGGATATGATTATAAAGAAAAACTAAAGGCATTTCTAATCGATAATGACATAGAAGTGAAAGACGTAGGACCATTCGATAATTTATCTGTTGATTATCCAGATTTTGCACATCCAGTTGCAAAATTGGTTGAAAATGAAGAGGCTGATTTTGGAATTCTCATTTGTGGTAGTGGAAACGGCGTTGCTATCACTGCAAACAAACACAAAGGAGTTCGAGCAGCACTATGCTGGGAGGAAGAAATTGCATCATTAGGTCGTCAACATAACAATGCCAATATCATTTGTATTCCTGCTCGATTTGTTTCTTACGAATTGGCTGAAAGTATGACAAAAATATTTATTGAAACTCCTTTTGAAGGTGGAAGGCACGAAAAAAGAGTTGATAAAATTGATTGTTAAACTATTTTAAGCAATTTTATCCATCAATATTTTCACTTTTGTATAGTGATTCGGTTCGCTATCCAATGAAATATCCCATTGATGGGCATCACATATATTTTTCACATAATATAACCCCAAACCAAATCCTTTTACATTGTGAACATCTCCAGTCGGAACCCTATAAAATTTGTCAAAAACTTTATTTTGATATTCCTTACTTATCCCAATACCTTTATCTTCAATTGTTAATAAAAGTCTGTTTTTACTTTCATCTTTTGTAGATATTTTAATTTCAGGTTTGCCAATATTATATTTCATGGCATTATCTACCAAGTTGTGTAAAATGTTGGTTAAGTGTAGGTTATCTGCAAAAATTATCGGATGGGTTGCTTTTAAGTCAAGAGTAATACTGCCATTCAAATCCTGAACTTTCATCTCACAACTTTCATAAACTACATTCAGAAGTTGATGCAAATCCAATCTTTCTTTAGATAACTGAAGAGTTTCCTTTTCTATTTTTGTGATTTGTAGTACTTTTTCTACTTGATTATTGAGTCTATTATTTTGTTCTTTTATTATTGATGCATATTTTAATAATCTAGAATCACCTCTTATTGTATCGTTATTGACAAACACATCAGCAGCAATCTTGATCGTGGAAATTGGTGTTTTGAACTCATGAGTCATGTTGTTAATAAAATCTTTTTGCATTTCTGACATTCTCTTTTGCTTCAATATTACAAACATGGAATATAGAAAAAACATAATGGCAAACAACAAAATAAAGGTGAAAAAGATAGTTACTTTCATGCTATCGAGCATAAAACTATTCTTTTTGGGGAATCGAACACCAAAGTTATATGGGGACTTTTCGTATTTGGGCAAATAAGTGGTCTTTACAATTGTGGAGTCTGATTTATCAAAGCTTACATAATTGCCATAAACCATTGCATTGCTATAACAATCGTAAATTCCATATTCAAAATCTTCTTGAAGACCCGTAGAAACTAAGTTTTTGGATAAATAATATTCTAAATCACTGGCATTAATTTTGTCATTTAGATTTACGACAAAATAATCGGATGAAACTGGAGTTACCAAATCTTGCTCCGTTAAAGTTACATTCTTTAGCTTTGCTAAATCTTTAGCTGTATTTATGAGTGCAATGATTACTTTCTCTTGAAACTGCTGTTGTGCAAAATCCCAGGTTCGATAAAGCCAAAAACTTTGAACGGACATTATGCCAATTATTGCAATTGTACCTAAAATAATTACCCGCTGTATTGTGCTGTTTTTCAATAATTTATATTGCTTTAAATATGAATGGCTCTATTTTCTGTTGCCGCCAAAGCAGCTTCTTTGAATGCTTCTGTATAAGTTGGGTGTGCATGACTAATTCTTGCAGCATCTTCTGCCGATGCTCTGAACTCCATTAATGCAACGGCTTCTGCTATCATATCTGCTGCCCTCGGACCAACTATATGAACACCTAATATTTCGTCAGTTTCCTTACTTGCCAACACTTTCACCATCCCTTCAATGTCCATACTTGCCCTCGACCTACCTAATGCTTTGAATGGAAATTTTCCTATTTTGTAAGAAATATTTGCAGCTTTAAGTTGCTCCTCAGTTTGCCCTACAGCAGCCACCTCGGGCCAAGTATATACTACTCCTGGAATCAAATTATAATCAATATGTGGTTTTTGACCAGCAATTTGTTCTGCAACTAAAACACCCTCTTCCTCTGCTTTATGAGCCAACATCGCACCTTCCACCACATCACCGATGGCATAAATGCCTGAAACTGTAGTTTCTAAATGCTTATTTACAGGTATTCTTCCCTTTTCATCTAATGTAATTCCTACATTTTCTAATCCCAATCCATCAGAATAAGGTCTTCTCCCAATAGCAATTAAGCAATAATCTGCTTCTGTAGTTAGAATATCTTCAGTATCTCTCTTTTTATAACTAACTATTACTTTTTTGCCCTTGTTTTCTACAGAAGTCACAGCATGTTTTACAAAAAACTTAAAACCCAAATCTTTCAAAGTTCTTTGCAACTCCTTGCTGCAATCAGCATCCATTGTTGGGATAATTCTATCAGCAAATTCGATTACTTCCACCTCAGAGCCAAGTCTTGCAAACACAGAGCCAAGTTCTAAGCCAATTACTCCACCACCAATTACGACAAGTTTCTTAGGTACTTCCTTAAGGCTTAAAGCTTCTGTTGAAGTTATTATTCGTTTTTTGTCATAATTCATTGAAGCAGGTGTGACTGGTTTTGAGCCTGTTGCAATTATTGTTTTGTTGGTTTCAATAGTTTGCGTTTTTCCACCACTGTCAGTGATTAATATTGTATTCTTATTCACAAACGAACCTACTCCGTTATAGACATCAATCTTATTTTTTTTCATTAAAAACGAAATGCCGCCACTTGTTTGGGTCACCACTTCGTTTTTGCGATTCACCATTTGATCAAAATCTACTTTGATGGAACCAACCTTGATGCCATGTGCAGCAAACTTATGAACAGCATTGTGATAATGTTCAGACGAGTCCAATAATGCTTTGGAAGGAATGCAACCCACATTAAGGCATGTACCTCCTAAAGTATTATATTTCTCAATAATAGCAGTTTTTAAGCCTAATTGAGCTGCTCTAATTGCCGCAACATATCCACCAGGACCAGATCCGATGACCACCACTTCGTAATTCATAATCTACTATTAACTTTTAACTCTGTTGATTATTATTTGGATTG
>Ga0116191_1000993_pt1 | contig 23672 bp, 19 predicted proteins | sample AD_UKC111_MetaG_FD_89897 | JGI IMG/M metagenome (GOLD analysis project Ga0116191, IMG submission 89897) | Active sludge microbial communities of municipal wastewater-treating anaerobic digesters from Hong Kong - AD_UKC111_MetaG | ecosystem: Engineered > Bioreactor > Anaerobic > Digestate... | reverse complement strand
CCGTTGCTGTTTTGCGCGAGGATGTAGACGCCGTGCAGTTGCGCCAGCGCGAAGCCGAGCGGATGTTCGATCGCTGGCAGCGTCGGTGCGTTTTCCGTTGCAGGCAACGGCGCCGTCACGCTTGATGCGGCTGCCGGTTCCTGCGGCGCAAAGAAATATTGCGTTGCTCGTTCGGCAACACCAAAGTCGAACGCAGTGGGCCGCGTTGGGTACGGTCGCGACGCGGCCTCGGCGCCGTCAGCGGCGCGCGCGAACGCCGCCGCAACGCGATCGCCAAACAGTTTTTGTGCTGCCGCCGATACTGACGCGGCGCCCTCTGCCACGGGTGCATCAGCGCTGGTGGCGTGACTCCCCGCTGCCCCACTCATGGCACGTTCCACCGCTCGCCGCACAAACTGATGCACCGCCTGAGAGTCGCGGAAGCGCACCTCGGTCTTGGCGGGATGCACGTTGACGTCCACCGCACGCGGGTCGAGCGTCAGCTTCAACACGAAGGCCGGTGCTGATGCCCCGTGCATCTGGTCGCGCAAGGCATCGCGGATAGCGTGCAGTACCACCTTGTCGCGCACCCAGCGGCCGTTCACGAACAGATGCTGCGCGTCGCGATTCGGCACCGCGCTGTTGGGCTTCAGCACGAAGCCCTGTACCGCCAGTACGCCGCCGTCGGCCTCGACGGCAGTCGCTGCCGCCAGCCACTCCTCGCCCAGCACTGCCGCCACCCGCGCCGGCCACGCCTGCACCGGCCAGCGCAGCACGGCGCGATTGTTGTGACTGAGCTGGAGGGCGATGTCGCTGCGCGCCAGACCCAGGCGGCGCACGGCGTCGAGACAATGCGCGTACTCGGTGGATTCGGATTTCAGGAAGCGGCGCCGCGCCGGCGTGTTGAAGAACAGCTCGGCGACGGTGACGGTGGTGCCGAGCCGCGCGCTGACCGGTTCTGCTGCATCGCTGGTGCCGCCCTCGGTCTTCAGCCGGAAGGCACTCTGGCCGCGCTGGGTGCGGCTGGTGATCGCCAGCCGCGCGACCGAGGCAATCGAAGCCAGTGCTTCCCCGCGAAAACCAAAGCTGGCGACCGATTCGAGATCGTCGAAACTGGCGATCTTGGACGTCGCATGCCGCGCGATGGCCAGTGGCAACTGCTCGGGCTCGATGCCGCGACCGTCGTCGCTGACCTGAATAAGGGTAGCGCCGCCGCCCGCGAGCTCGATGTCGATGGCACGGGCGCCGCCGTCCACCGCGTTCTCCAGCAATTCTTTCAGTGCCGCTGCGGGCCGTTCGATCACTTCGCCGGCGGCGATCTGATTGACCAGATGATCCGGCAAGGTCCGGATTTGTCGCAAACTGGCGACAGCTTTCGCGCTGGAAGCCCCGTCCGGCATGGGTTCTGGCACAATCGCGCTCGTTTTGAGCAACCCGCCAGTAGACGGGAACGGATCGCCCGCAGGTGCGGCGGTCTTGAACTCAGGAGGTACGGGCGCGTCGTTCACGCGAACCATTGTATGCGGCTGATTTTGGCCCCCGCGCTCGCGGTCGGTGCGTTGCTGTTTGCGCCAGGCGGCTCACAGGCGCAACCGCCGCAGCCCCCACCCGCCGGTAATGGCACACCCACTGCCGTGCTGGCGCCGCCCGCTGCGCTGCGGGTCGATGGCTTGCCGCCGGTGCCGGCCTCACTGGCGAGCGAGATCGCGCCCTATGGCGATTTTTCGATCACCCGCTTTGTGAGCTGGCATCCGTCCGCGCCGGAAATGCTGGTGATGCGGCGGGCGGGCAATACCGCGCAACTGTTCCTGCTCACCGATCCGATGGGCAAGCCGCACCAGCTCACTCGCGGTCGCGATCCGGTGCGCGATGCGCTGTTCGAGCCGCGGCGCGGAGACTACATCCTGTTCACCCGCGATTCTTCGGGCGACGAGGCGACCCAGCTTTACCGACTGGACCCGAAGACGCTGGCCGAGACGCCGCTGACCCCCGCTGGCGAGTTCTACTCGCCGGGGCCGTGGAATAGCGCGCAGGACAAAATGGTCGTGACCTCGCGCCCGCTCGACCGCAATGGCCGTCGCGCGCAGGCGGTGGTCGATGTCTACGCCATTGATCCGATGCAGCCGGAGGCGCGCTTCAAGCTGGCAACGCTCGCCGGCGCCGGCTGGCGGGTGCTGCGCTGGCTGGACCGTGAGAACCGCCTGATCCTCTCCGAGGTTGCGTCCGGCACCCGCGCCAAGCTGTGGTCGCTGGACATGGCGACCGGCAAGCGCAGTGAGCTCAGCGACTACGAGAGCGGTGATGAGAACGCGTCCGACCGCTGGCTTTACCGCAAGCGCTTTGACGGTGACTTCGCGCGCCTGACCCGTGTTGACGTTCGCAGTGGCGACCGGCAGTGGATCACCCGCGACTTTGATTTCGACATCGAGAGCTGGTCGGTGGCCAAGGGCGGCAAGCGCATCGCTGTGCTGGCCAACGTCGCCGGCAGCACCAAACTGAAGCTTTACGATAGCGATCTGAAGCCGCTGACGGTGCCGGCGCTGCCGCCGGGTGTCATCACCGCAGTGAGCTGGCACCGCAACGGGCGCGATCTGGCGCTGTCGATCGAATCGGCCGATTCGCCCGGCGAGGTGTTTGCCCTCGATACCGATCACAACATCGTGACCCGCTGGACCGGGCATTCGGCGGTCGGTGGCGTCAGGCGGCCGTTTGTCGAGGCGGAGGCGATCTCCTGGCGCAGCTTCGACAGCATGATCATTACCGGCTTCCTGCACCGGCCCAATCCGCGCGAGTTTCCCGGCAAGCGTCCGGTCATCATTTCCATTCACGGTGGGCCGGAATCGCTGGCGCGTCCGGGGTTCCGGGGCCGCGCCAATTTCTGGATCAACGAGCGCGGCTATGCGCTGATTTACCCGAACGTGCGTGGCTCGGCCGGCTTCGGGCGCCGCTTCATGGAAGCCGACAACCAGAAGAAGCGCGAAGACTCGGTGAAGGACATCGGCGCGCTGCTCGACTGGATTCACGCCCAGCCCGATCTTGATCCCACCCGCGTTGCCGTGGTCGGGGCCAGTTATGGCGGTTACATGGCGCTGGCCAGCAGCGTGGCCTATGCGCCACGACTGGTGGCGGCGATCGATTCTGCGGGCATTTCGCATTTTGTGACGCTACTGGAAGGCACCGAAACCTATCGCCGCGATCTGGCGCGTGCCGAGTACGGCGACGAGCGCGAGCCCGACATGCGGCGTTACCTTGATGCCATTTCGCCACTCAGCCACGCCGAAAAGATCCGGGTGCCGCTGCTTGTCAGCCACGGCCGCAACGATCCGCGGGTGCCTGTCACCGAGGCCGAACAGATCGTGCGCAAGGTGCGCGGCAACGGCACGCCGGTCTGGTACGTGCTGGCGGAAGACGAAGGGCACGGTTTCACCAAGAAGTCGAATGTGGACTACCTGTTCGCTGCGCAAACGCTGTTTCTCGATCGCTACCTGCAGCGGCGGAATTGACGCCGTTGACAGAGACAGCTTTTCACCGTAACCCGCAACTGCATTGGGCCAAAGCGCCGATTCATGCAATTATCGACTTTCGATGATTTGAGGCTTCGAGCCCAATTCACATAGGGCTTTCCAAGAAAAGCCAATGCTCAGGCGAGCCTCGATCAGACCGACCAGGCCGGCTTTCTGCGACGAAACGACGACCGCGCCGATGGATTGGTGTAATGAGCTTGCCTCTTCCGGCGTCAAAGGGGCATGTGTCTCGCCCGCCATATAGCCCTCACGACGTCAGCGTGCGCTCACACCGGAATATTTTGTAATCCCGAGAAAAAAAGTCGGGAACTAAATACAATTGTTAGCACTCTCATATGGTGAGTGCTAATATGGTGTGCAAATCAGTCACCTGATGCGCTCGGGCGACGCCGGTAGCAACACCGGTTCGGCTCGGCGGGCTCGGCAAGCGATCGTTGCTTGCACGACCGCCCCCTCGTGGGGGTAGAGATACACGGCGCGCCGTCCGCGCAATCAGGCAGACGGCACTTGTTTAGGGGAATTTAGCAATGTCCAACCCGACTGCGACTTTGAATTTTCCGGTTCCGTCCGCACTGGGCACCATTGACCAGTACGTGACCGCCGTCAATAAATACCCGCTGCTCACACCCGAGCAGGAGCAGGAGCTCGGCCTGCGCTGGAAGTACATGCAGGACGTCGATTCCGCCCGCCAGCTGGTGATGAGCCATCTGCGCCTGGTGGTCAGCGTCAGCCGCAACTACATGGGCTACGGCCTGCCGCAGGGCGACCTGATTCAGGAAGGCAACGTCGGCCTGATGAAAGCCGTGCGCCGCTTTGACCCGGAGCGCGGCGTGCGTCTGGTGAGCTTTGCGCTGCACTGGATCCGCGCCGAAATCCACGAATACATCCTGAAGAACTGGCGTCTGGTCAAGGTCGCAACGACCAAGGCGCAGCGCAAACTGTTCTTCAACCTGCGCGCCATGCGCTCGGGCGAGCATCCGCTTACCCAGGCCGAAGCCAAGCGCATCGCGAAAGAACTGAACGTCAAGCCGGAAGAAGTGTTCGAGATGAACATGCGGCTGTCCGGTCGCGACATCGCGATGGACGGTACGCCGGATGACAGCGAAAGCGAAGCCGTCGCGCCAGTCGCCTATCTGGCGGCCGACAGCGATGTTGCTGACCCGGCCAAAGTGATCGAGGCCGAAGAAGTGGGCCGCGTGCATAGCGAAGGCCTCAAGCGCGCGCTCGTCAAGCTCGACGACCGCTCACGCGACATCATCACCCGCCGCTGGCTGGCTGAAGATCAGGAAGAAACCCTGCAGCAGCTCGCCGACAAGTACGGCGTCAGCGCTGAGCGCATCCGCCAGATTGAAGTGAAGGCGATGAAGCAGATGCGCAAGGAAATCGAGGGCTGATCGCTCCGCTTGCTCTGGTAGCGCAAAGACAAACGGCCGGTTATCCGGCCGTTTTGTTTTTGGGCAAACGTCGCTACGCCCGATATCCCGTGTCAATGCGATCCACGAGGCGCTGCAGCGCGGCAAACGAGTCTGCTCCGGCGCCGTACTTCGGGTCAAAGTTCAGTGCGTCGCGGACGCATTTCTCCAGCACCGGCTCGGGGATTGCGCGCAGCTTGCCCAGTTGTGACGAGGCGAGCTGCACTTCGCAGGCGCGTTGCAGCACCCACATGTAGCTGAACGCCATCGGCAGCGTCTGCCCGATCGCGACCGGGCCGTGGTTGCGCAGCAGCAGCACCGGCTTGTCACCCGCACTGGCGAGAATGCGCGCGCCCTCATCGCGATGCACGGTGATGCCCTCAAAATCGTGATACGCGATCTTGCCCCACAGATGCGCGGCATAGAAATTGGTGAACGAGAGGCCGTCTTCGCTGCAGCACACCGCCATCGTTGGCGTGGTGTGCACGTGAATCACGCAGTGCGCGCTCGGGTGCGTGGCGTGGATGGCACCGTGGAAGGTGAATCCGGCCGGGTTGATCGGCCAGTCACTGTGGCCGATGATGTTGCCGTCAACGTCCACCTTCACCAGATTGGATGCCGTGACCTCGGTGTAATGCAGCCCGAACGGGTTGACCAGAAAGTGCCGCGGCTCACCGGGAACGCGCAGCGAGATGTGGTTGTAGATCAGCTCGTTCCAGCCCAGCATCGCGAAGATGCGATAGGCGGCCGCGAGCTGCACGCGGGCGTCCCACTCCTCGGCACCAAAGCGTGACGGGCGCGTGAATGAAAGGGTCGTCATCGACTGGCAGACGACTCAGGCCGTCTTGAAGCGCTGCGCCAGTGCGCGGGCGTTCTTGGTCAGCAGGTTGACGTCAATGCCAACTGCGACAAACAGCGCGCCGAGTTCGAGATAGCGCTTCGCCAGTGTTTCGTCGGCGGTGAGGATGCCGGGCGCCTTGCCCGCGGCGCGCACGCGACGGATGCCGTCCTCAATCACCTTTTGCACTTCGGGATGCGCCGCATTGCCGATGTAGCCCAACGACGCCGAGAGATCGGACGGGCCAAAGAACACGCCATCAACGCCTTCCACCGCGAGAATCGCGTCGAGGTTGTCGATCGCCGTCTTGGACTCGGCCTGCACCAGCAGGCAGACCTGGTCGTTCGCCTTCTTCACATAGTCCGGGATGGCGCCCCAGCGCGACGCACGGGCGCTGCCGGCACCGACGCCGCGGATGCCGTGTGGCGGATAGCGCATCGCGCGCACCATGTCGGCCGCCTGCTCGGCGGTGTCAACCATCGGCACCAGAATGGTTTGCGCGCCGATGTCGAGGTACTGCTTGATCAGCGTCGAGTCGCCAATCGGCACCCGCGCCACCGCCTGCGGGCCATAGCCCGCAACACTTTGCAGGCTTGCCGCCATCAGGGGAACGTCATTGGGGCAATGTTCGCCGTCAATCAGCACCCAGTCGAACCCGCAGCTCGCGCAGATCTCGGTGGCATAGGGGCTCGCCAGCATGAGCCAGAAGCCGATCTGCGGCTTGCCGGCCTTGATGGCTTCCTTGAACGGGTTGGACGTCGGGATCATGCGGGGTCCTCCTTGAAACGGATCTATACGAATCTGAAACTGAAACTGCCGAGTGCGCCGTAGTCTGCCTCGAACGAGTCGCCGCGAACAGCATTTACCGGCCGCGTGAACGAACCGGCGAGTACCACATCGCCCGCGTTCAACTGCTCGCCATAGGGCGCGATCTTGTTGGCGAGCCACGCCACGCCGATGGCGGGATGGCCGAGCACGCCAGCGGCCAGGCCGGTTTCCTCGACGACGCCATTCTTGCTGAGAATCGCGCCCGCCCAGCGCAAGTCGATCTCGCTGACCCGCGCGCGACCGGGCCCAACGATGATGCCGGCGTTGGCGGCAAAATCGCTGATGGTGTCGAACACCTTGCGCATCGCCTTCGTCTCGCGGTCAAACTGCTCGATGCGGGCGTCGATGATCTCGATTGCCGGAGCAACGTATTCCGTCGCGGCCAGCACCTCATCGAGCGTGACGTTGGGCCCCTTCAACGGCCTGCCCAGTAGAAACGCCAGCTCGACCTCGACACGCGGCGCGATAAAGCGCTCTAGCGGCAGGTCGCTATCCGCCGCAAAGAACATGTCGTCCATCAGCGGCGCATAGTCGGGCTCATCAATCTGGCTGGCCTGCTGCATTGCCCGCGAGGTCAGGCCGATCTTGCGGCCCTTGATGCTGCGGCCATTGGCAATTTCAAGCTTCACCCATTCGCGCTGGATGGCATAGCCATCCTCGATGGTCATCTGCGGATACTGCTTCGAAAAGTGCCGGAGTTGCGTGCGCGACTTGCGTGCATCGTAGAGCTGGCGCGCGAGCGACTGTGTGAGGTCAGAAGCCAGCACGATCAAGCCTTCGGCTGAAACAGCGGATGCAGCGAGCTGTTCTTGGCATCGAACACTTCGTGCCCTTCGTCAATCTGCAAGGTAATGCCGATGTGGCGTGTGGCGAGATGCTCGGCGAAGTGCGCTTTGGTGGTGGCCTCCACTGCCTTGCCCACCGCTTCATGCACGGCGGCGCTGCGGCCTTTCGCCATGCGCAGATTCAGGTACACAAAGGCGTAGTTGCCGTCACCACCTGCGCTGCGTCCGGCCGAGCCATCGTCCGCCACCGCGTAGTGCGCCGCCGGGAAGGCGAGAACGCGCGTGCCTCCGGTGGGGAACACCTGTTTGCCCTGTTCATCGCGTGCGGCCAGCATGGTGTCAGCAAGCTTACGACAGAGCGCTTTCATGTCACTACCACCCTGCGCGGCAGGCAGGTCGAGGTTGCCGGTGTAGAGGATGACGAGGTGAGGCATATGTGTGTGCGTGTCTTTTCTAAAGTCGGCTGACCGCCTGATAGCCCAGCGCCGCTGAGGCCTGCGCCGCAGGTATCGCGCTGCCGTCGTTCGGTGTCACCGGGAACACGGCGTTCATCTGCCCGGTGCCCGAGGCGCCGAAGTAGGGCGTGATGATCTCCGCCTGTCCATCGTAACCGGACCAGCCGAGCGCGCCCAGCATCATCGCAGTATCGTGCATGAAGCCCTCACCGTGGCCCTTGACCGCATATTCGGGCAGCATCTCGCAGAACTTCTTCCACTCGCCGCGCTTCCACATATCAATCACGCTGTGATCGAGCGATTCGAGCAGCGGGCTCCAGATTTTGAACGCGAACTCCGGCGCCAGGCCATTCTGCGCGAAGCGGTGACTGAGACTGCCGCTGGCAAAAAAGGCGACGGTGCCATCGTAGTGCTCTTCCACTGCGCGGCGCATGGCCCAGCCAAGGCGGGCGCTGTCGTTGAGGTAGTGCACTGTGCACATTGCCGACACTGACAGCACCTTGAAGTGCTGGTCAGTATTCATGTAGCGCATCGGCACGATGGTGCCGTACTCCGGGTCGAGCGTCGTCGCATCGTGCGCCAGCGTCTCCACGCCCATCTCGTTGCAGGTCTTCGCCAGAATTTTGCCCAGCGCCGGATTGCCCGGAAACTCGAACGGCATGTTGCTGATGAAGTGCGGCAGCTCGTTGCTGGTGTAGAGGCCCTTGAAGTGCGGCGCGCAGTTGATGTGGTAGCTGGCATTCACCAGCCAATGCGTATCGAACACGACGATGGTGTCCACCCCAAGCTCACGGCAGCGGCGGCCGATTTCGCGATGGCCGTCGATCGCGTCCTGCCGCGTACCCTTGCGCGGGCCGTCCAGCTCGGAGAGATAGATTGACGGTACGTGCGTGATCTTGGCGACCAGTGCCAGCTTTCCCATAATTCCTCCTCAAGCGTCCGCAGTGATGTTGGCGCGGCGGATGACGTCGGAGTACTTGTCGATCTCGCTGCGGATGAAGGCGCCGAACTGCACGGGCGATCCCGCCAGCGACACGATGCCGCCGTCGGCAAATGCCTTTACGACAGCAGGCGTCTGCAGCGCCTTGTTGATCTCGGCGTTCAGCCTTGCTACGACCGCGTCTGGTGTGCCAGTGCGTGCCAGCACACCGCTCCATGAGTTCGATTCGAGCGCTACGCCCTGCTCGGCCAGCGTCGGAATTTCGGGCGCCTGTGGGGAGCGCTTTGCTGTGGCCATGCCCAGTGCAACCAGTTTGCCCGATTTCACGTGCTGGCGGAACTCCGGCCAGTTGCCAAACATCATCGTCACCTGCCCGCCGAGCAGGTCGTTGAGCGCCGGAGCCTGCCCCTTGTAGGGCACATGGGTCAACTGCACGCCGAGCGCGTGTTCCAGCATCGCACCCGAAAGATGCGCCGAAGTGCCGTTGCCGAATGACGCATAGGTCAGCTTGCCGGGTGATTTCTTCGCCGCAGCGGCGAGATCGGCCACGGTGCGCAGCCCGCTGCCCGGATGCACGGCCAGCACATGCTCGCTCATACCCATCAGGCCCACTGGTCGCAGGTCGCGCAGTGTGTCGTAGGGCAAGCTCTTCACCAGCGTGTGATTGGCGCAAAAGCTGTTGGCGATGGTGACGAACGTGTAGCCGTCGGCGGGCGCCTTTGCTGCTGCATCAACACCGATCACGGTGCCGACGCCCGGGCGGTTCTCCACGATGACCGATTGGCCGATTGACTTGGCGACTTCGGCGGCAACCAGTCGCGTCACGAGGTCCGTCGTGCCGCCGGGTGGAAACGGCACGATGATGCGCACTGGCTTCGTCGGCCAGTCGAATGATTGCGCCGAGACGCCACGTGACCACGCGCCTGCTGCAGTCAGAACGCCAAGTGAAGACAGACCCGAGAGCGCAGCACGGCGGTCCATCACACGCCCCAATGCGGAATGTGATGACTGCCGAGGCTCACCGCCACATTCTTCGGCTCAAGAAAGACTTCATAGCTCCAGGTGCCGCCCTCGCGGCCAGTGCCGCTGGCCTTGGTGCCGCCGAACGGCTGGCGCAGGTCGCGCACGTTCTGGCTGTTGACGAAGCACATGCCCGCCTCAATCGCCGCCGCCACACGGTGCGCGCGGCCGAGGTTTTCGCTCCACACGTAGCTCGACAGGCCGTACTGGATGTCGTTGGCAAGGCGGATCGCGTCGGCCTCGTCGGTGAACGGGATCAGACAGGCCACCGGGCCGAAGATTTCGTCCTGCGCGATCTTCATCCGGTTGTCGACATCGGCGAAGACGGTGGGCCAGACGAAGTTGCCCTTGCCCATCGTGGCAGGCAATTCCTGCGCATACGATGGTCGGTCGAGACCGCCGCACACCAGTGTGGCGCCCTCTTTCGGGCCGAGCTCAATGTAGTTCTTCACCTTGGCGAGGTGTGCCTGACTGATCATCGGGCCAACGATGGTCTTCTCGTCAAGCGGATCGCCGACGGTAATGCGTTTTGCGCGCTCCGCGAACTTCTGAACGAAATCCGCGTAGATCGACTTCTGCACCAGGATGCGGCTGCCCGCTGTGCAGCGTTCGCCATTGTTGGAGAAGATCATGAACACCGCCGCATCGAGCGCGCGGTCGAGGTTGGCATCGTCGAAGATCACGAACGGGCTCTTGCCGCCCAGCTCCATGCTGAACTTTTTGAGGCCCGCTGCCTGCACGATGCGATTGCCGGTGACGGTGGAGCCGGTAAACGAAATGGCGCGCACGTCCGGATGGGCGCACAGCGGTTCACCCACCTCCTTGCCGTAGCCGTGCACCACGTTGAGCACGCCAGCCGGGATGCCTGCCTCCAGCGCCAGCTCGCCCAGGCGCGCGGCGGTCAGCGGCGACAGCTCGCTCATCTTGAGCACGGCGGTATTGCCGAAGGCGAGGCAGGGCGCGGTCTTCCAGGTGGCCGTCATGAACGGCACGTTCCATGGCGAAATCAGCGCGCAGACGCCGACCGGGTGAAACAGTGTGTAGTTCAGGTGCGTGGGCGTCGGGTAGGTGTGGCCATCGACGCGGGTGCACATCTCGGCGAAGTAGTAGAAGTTGTCGGCCGCGCGCGGAATCAACTGCTTGCCGGTTTGTGCGATGACCTGCCCGGTGTCTTTCGTCTCGGTCTGCGAAATCTCGGGGACGTGCTTCGCGATCAGGTCACCGAGCTTGCGCATCAGGTTGGCGCGCTCGGTGGCCGGGCGGCCCGCCCACGCCGGGAAGGCAGCCTTGGCGGCGGCAACGGCGGCGTTGACTTCGTCGGCCCCGCCCCGCGCTACCTCGGCGAGCGTTTCCTGCGTGGCCGGGTTGACCGTTTCGAAGGTGTCACGGCTTGTCTGTGATTTGCCGTTGATCAGGTGCTGAATCTGCATGTGTGCTTCCAGAATACGAGGATTAACGGCCGAACGCTTCGTCGCCGACGATGGTGTTGACGAGACGGCCGATGCCGTCAATCTCGGTGACGACTTCATCTCCCACATTCACGTTGACCACGCCTTCCGGCGTGCCGGTGAGGATCACATCGCCTGGAGCGAGTGTCATAAAGTCGCTGAGATACTCGATCAGCGCAGGGATGTCGTTGATCATGTTGCCGGTGTGGCCCTGCTGCGTCACGTTGCCGTTGACCAGTGTGCGCAGGGCAAGATCATGCGGGTGCGGCACATCCTCTGCATCGACCAGCCACGGGCCGAGCACCGTGCCAGTGTCGCGGTTTTTGACGCGCAAGTTGGGGCGATACCAGTTCTCGAGATAGTCGCGGATGGCGTAGTCGTTGCACACGGTGTAGCCCGCCACGTGCTGCATCGCATCTACCGCGCGCACCTTGTGCGCCGGCTTGCCGATAACAACCGCCAGCTCGCACTCGTAGTGCATGAAGCTGACGCCGGCCGGCCGCCGCGTAAAGCCGCGATGGCCGATCACGGCGCCCGGACCTTTGAGAAACACCAGCGGTTCGTCCTTGGTGGTGATGGTGAGCTCTTTCGACAGCTCCTTGACGTGGTCGCTGTAGTTCAGGCCCAGCGCAATGATGGTGCCCACCTCGAACGGCGGCAGCCACACCACGTCAGCTTCAGCCAGCGCGCGGCCGTCCGCGAGCTGAACGCCGCGCTCGTGCGGATACGCCGTGTGAATCGCTCCGCCATAGGCAACGCGCGCGGTTCTCATGCGGCCTCCTGCGCGGTGGCCGCTGCGACGACCGTTTCCCAAGCGCCAATGCCCGCGATCTCGGCGCGAATGCGTTGCCCGGCACGCGTGATCGGCGCCCCGTGCGGCACACCCAGCATCAGCACATCACCGGGCGCCAGTGTCATGAAGTCGGTCACGTCGGCCAGCAGGCGCGCCACCGGGCGAATCATGTTTGCTGTGCTCGCCTGCTGCGTAATTGCACCATCCACGGTGACGGTGATGGCGAGGTTATCCGGCTCGGGCAGCTCGGCGAGCGATGCCACCCGCGGACCGAGGGCGCACGAGCCATCTCTTGCTTTGAAGCGTACCGACGGACGATAAAAACTCTCGTGCGGCAAGCTGAAATCCACCACCATTGTGTAGCCGGCGATCACGCTGTTCGCAGCGCTCTCAGCAACACGACACGCAGTGCGCCCGATCACAATGCCCAGCGACACGCCAACCTGCCACACTCCGTCACCGTCCGGCGCACATACCGGCTGTCCGGGTGCGAGCAGCGTATTGCGCGGCTTGACAAACAGCACGGGGGCCTTCGGCGCCGCCTTGTATGGCGCGGCATTCGCAGCGTCGCCAAGCGAAGCCAGCGCCGGCGCATGATTGAGCAGCGTGCCGTAGACCGTGCCGCTCAACCGCCACGGGCGCATGGGCATATCAATGGACAAAGCGGTGAACATGATCGCCATTGCTTGATTACTAATATGTGAGTAATATAGCGCCGCGTTTGCAACACTGTCAATCCACCGTTCCGTTCGCCGATAACCCCGATGCCCGCTGATCGCCCCATTCATCACCGCAACCTGCCGCTGCTGCTGCTGCACGCGCGCGAGGCGGTGCTGGCGCGCTTTCGGCCCATCCTGAACGCGCACGGGCTGACCGAGCAGCAATGGCGCATCGTCCGCGCGCTGATCGACACGGGCCCCCGCGAGCCGCGCGAGATCGTTGCCCTGTGCGGCATTTCCAGCCCCAGCCTTGCTGGCATCCTCGCCCGCATGGACGATCTTGGCCTGATTCGAAAGTCGCCGGTGGAGGGTGACCAGCGGCGCGTCACCGTGTCACTCACCGCGAAGAGTCGCAAGCTGGCGCAAACCATGGCGCCGCAAATCGAGGCGGTGTACGCCGAGATCGAGTCGGCACTGGGCAAGGCATTCACCGACGATACCTACCGGGCGCTGGACGCAATGATCGAGCGGCTGGGCATCACCGCGAGTGACCCCGACTGACTCGCGGTTTTTGCGGAGCGGGTAGAGTAACGACATGTCCGCACTCCCTCCCCTCAGCATCCTTGATCTCTCCCTGATCGTCGAAGGCGGCAGCGCCGCTGACGCGCTTCGCAATTCGCTGGACCTCGTACAACACGCCGAGCGGCTGAGTTATCTGCGCTACTGGGTGGCGGAACATCACAACATGGACGGGGTGGCCAGCTCCGCCACGTCGGTGCTGATCGGTTATCTCGCGGCCGGCACCAGCACCATCCGCGTCGGCTCGGGCGGCGTGATGCTGCCGAACCACGCGCCGCTGGTGATCGCCGAGCAATTCGGCACGCTGGCCACGCTCTACCCCGGCCGCATCGACCTGGGCCTCGGCCGCGCGCCGGGCACCGACCAGATGACCATGCGCGCGCTGCGCCGCACGCTGGCAACGCAGAGCGAAGACGACTTCATTGGTGACGTCATCGAGCTCGCGGAATACTTCAAGCCACCGCCCGATGAGCGCCGCCCGGTGCGCGCCATCCCCGGCATCGGTTGTGATGTGCCTATCTGGCTGCTCGGCTCCAGCCTTTATAGCGCGCAGGTCGCCGCGCACCTTGGCTATCCCTTCGCATTCGCGTCCCACTTTGCACCTGCGATGCTGATGCAGGCGCTGCAGATCTATCGCGCACGCTTCCGCCCGAACGGCCAGCCCGGCGCGCTCACCAGGCCGCATGCGATGGTGGCCGTGAACGTGATCTGCGCAGACACCGACGACGAAGCGGCGTACCTCTTCACGTCCCTGCAGCAGCGATTCCTCGGCATGCAAACCGGCAAACGCGGCCCGCTGCCGCGCCCCATCCCGGTTGCCGAAATGAACGCGCTGGGCTCACCCGCCGAGCGCGCCGGCATGGAGCAGATGCTGACCGTCACCGCAGTCGGCGCCCCCGCCACTGTGCACGCACGCCTCAGCGACATCGTCGCGCAAACCCAAGCAGACGAACTGATTATCACCGGCGCCGTGCACGACCATGCGGCGCGCAAACGAAGTTATGAGTTGCTGGCGGGGATCGGCTGACAGCTATTCAGTACCTCGACGGCAGAAGCCCGTTCAGCAGCCGGTCGTACTTGGGTAAGCCATTGGCATGCTTTCATCCCGCGAAACAATCCCGTAAATCTATCGCGTGGCGAACGAATAACGGGATTGTTTGATCACGCCGCTTCCAGCTCCACATGCACGCGCTGCCCGAGCGCGGACGCAATATTCACGAGCGCATCGAGAGAGAACCGCGAGATACGCCCACGCAACAAGTCGCTGATTCGCGGCTGGGTCAGACCGCATCGTGCCGCAGCTTCCGACTGGGTCCAACCACTGGTTGCGATCAGTTCCGAGATTTTGTCCATCAATTCGGAGCGCAAGCGAAGGTTGGCCGCCTCTTCCGGCGTGTCTGCGATTGCATCCCAAACACTCGCGAAACGGTCAGCTTGTGGTGATTTCATGTCAACCCTCTCGTCAATTCTGCGAACCTGGCTTTCGCGATGTCAATGTCTCGTCTGGAGGTTGCCTGCGTCTTCTTCTGGAACGCATGCAACACATAAACCGCATCCGCCAGCCGCGCTGTGTAAATCACGCGAAAAGTGCCTGCGTCGTCCCAAACCCGAATCTCTTCAACGCCTTTGCCGACAGACGGCATGGGCTTGAAGTCGTCAGCCTGTTTTCCACGCTGAACGCGATCAAGCTGGCGGCCCGCATCTTGCCTCGCGTCTGCCGGGAACTCGCGGAGTCGCTTCAGCGAGTCGCCAAGGAACTGGACGGGCTTCATTCGCGCATTATATTGTTTTGGATATATGATTGGCGCCACCCATTCCGTTCGCATCGGCACGTAATCGGTCGTCGCGGGCACCGAAAGCGTAGCTTTCACCTGAGGCAATGCGCTGCAATTGGCAGAACAGCACGGGCTCAGCAACTAGGGCGCCGGCTGTCTCGCACTGGCGTTGCAAATGGCGTTGCCGGCTGCAACGCTGGCTACCGCGATGCGGAAGGCGGCTGAAACTGCGGAACAGACGATGGCCTAGCGGTGAATGCCTCACTCGGGGATACGCCAAAATGTTTCGCGTTATTCGGGAACACGACACGTCGTCGCACTTGCGGAATAAGATAGTCATCTCAAACAAACGCAAGTGCGCAAGCATCGGACACCAATGGATTGGACACGAGAGGAAGTCGAGGCAATTGTCGCGGACTATCTGCTCATGCTCACGCTACAGTACTCCGGGCAAAAATACAGCAAGGCGGAGCATCGGCGACAGCTACAGAGGAAACTACAGCAACGGTCTGAAAGCTCCATTGAGTTCAAGCACTGCAACATAAGCGCAGTACTGATCAACCTGGGCGTCCATCCGATAACGGGTTACCGTCCGCGATGGAACTTTCAGCGTCTGCTTGCAGAAGTGGTTGAGGAGCGCCTCCCCCGCGCCTCCGCACTTGACCGAGCTGCACTGTCAGCGATTGACCAACCGGCCGTGGCACCATTGCAGTCTGAGTTCTCAAAAGTAAAAACCAGCCCCCCAGCGAGGCAACATCGTGCGACAGAAGTTGCCGTGTCTTCGTACGTGCATCGGGCCATAAAAAGAGACTACCTCGAACGTGAAGCGCGAAACCAATCCTTGGGACTGGCGGGTGAGCAATTTGTTGTTCAGTTCGAGCACTGGAGATTGAATCAGCTCGGACTTCCCAAACTGGCTGATCTCGTCAATCACGTCGCACAAACCAAGGGGGACGGGCTAGGCTACGACGTCCTGTCATTTGACCCTGACGGACGTGAACGCTTCATTGAAGTCAAGACAACATCATTCGCTCGCGAAACACCTTTCTTTGTGACAAAGGGCGAACTAACGCTGTCGCAAGAAGCGAACGACCAGTTCCATTTGTATCGGTTGTTTGAGTTCAGGCAATCGCCGCGCCTTTTTGATCTTCAAGGCCCACTAGAACGGCATTGCCAGCTCGACCCAACAACTTATCGCGCCAGCTTTGGCTGAAGTTGAAGTGAGTATCCCAACCCTAGAACTTCACGAAGACGCCTTCTACGAGTACTTCCAGCCCTACCGCCATTCCAATACATCACTCGACTGTTTCGGCGGTATAGGCATGGAGACCTTCGGCAGAGATCGCGAGTTGGCTTACTCACTCGATTCCGACTTTGTTTGGACTGTCATGGATGGCACATTCAATGACAAGCTCTACATCTGCACAGGTTTGCACGTCGTCAATCGCGTCGCATATCTTGTAACCACGCTCCCCCATTACGATCTGCCGGTGGGATTCCGCTGCGATGGTCGACCCTCGTCGCTGACATCACTTGGATTGAAGAGACAAGTCAACAAGCTTCGTCGATACATCGCCCTATACGGTCCATTGGACTAGACGGTGAATCCTTCGACACACATCAATCTGACGCTAAGGTTTGGTGCGTAACATCAATCGCGTCTTGATAGCCCAGCCCACCATGCCCATCCCCACCATCAACACCGAATCCGACGACGATTCCCCGATCTCGCCTGCTGAGCGGGCGGCGGCGGCTTCGCGCTCCACCTGGGTGAGTGTGGTGGTGAATGTGCTGCTCTCCACCGCGCAGATTGTGGTGGGGGTGTTGTCGAAGTCGCAGGGCTTGATTGCGGATGGCATTCATTCGCTGTCGGATCTGGTGAGCGACTTTGTGGTGCTGCTGGCCAACCGGCACAGCCAGAAGGATGCCGATGAGGACCATCCGTACGGGCACCAGCGCTTTGAGACCGCGGCGTCGCTGGCGCTGGGGGTGATCCTGCTGGCGGTGGGTGCGGGCATGCTGTGGTCGGCGGCGGTGAAGCTGGAGAACCCGGAGGCGATCCCGCAGGTGCATGTGGTGGCGCTTTGGGTGGCGCTGGGCGCGCTGGTGGCAAAGGAGCTGTTGTTCCGCTACATGCTCAAGGTGGCGAAGCGGGTGAAATCGAGCATGCTGGTGGCGAACGCGTGGCATGCGCGGTCAGACGCGGCATCGTCGCTGGTGGTGAGCGTGGGCATCGTGGGCAACCTGCTCGGCTACCCGATCCTTGACCCGATTGCGGCGCTGATTGTGGGCTTCATGGTCGCGAAGATGGGCTGGGGCTTTGGCTGGGACGCGCTGCACGACCTGATGGACCGCGCGGTGGACGAGGCCGAGACGGCGGCGATCCGCAGCACCATTGCCGACACGCCGGGCGTGAAGGCGGTGCACGACATCCGCACCCGCAAGATGGGCGACATGATCGTGGCCGACGCGCACATTGAGGTGGACGCCCAGCTCACTGTGGAGGCCGGCCACGACATCGCCGTGGAGGCCCGCCGCCGCGTGATGCAGCGCCACCGCGTACTGAACCTGATGACCCATGTGGACCCGTGGAAGCGGCCGGATCTTGACCATGCGGCGGCGACGCCGCCGGCCGTGCAGCCGTAGCGTCGGCGCTTCAGCTTTTGTCGCTGACCCTTATTTGCATTGGGCTTAGCGGCATAAATGGCCAATAATCGACTTATTGCATTTTCAGGCGCTTAGCCCAATTGCGATGCGGGTTTCACGCAAAAGATGCCAGTTACAGGCAGCACCGTAGCGAGCCTCAGCGTGACTTCCGTCATCAGCGCGCCGGACTGGTCGCCGCCACCAGCGGCAAGCCGGCGTCGTGCCACGCGTCCGAGCCGCCGCGATACCAGTAGAGATTGCTGTAGCCCATCTCGCGCAGGCGCAGCACGGCGTGATAGCCGATCCAGCCCCAGTCGACGCTGCGGTCAAAGACGACAATCGGCGTTGTCTTGTCTCCTCTCGCAAGCTTGTTGAGAGCGGCTTCGATGCTGTCGCGCTCAAAGGCACCGGGGCGTTGATCGGCACCGAGCTCCGGTAACCAGACGGCGCCGTTGATGCGCGGCTTGGCCGCGCCGGCGCGGGCGTCGATCAGGCGTGGTGGCTGCGCGTCGCCGAGCATGCGCAGCAATTGCGCGGTGCTGATGGTGGCTGCACCCGGTGCCGCCACCGGCAGACGGCGGCTGTAGTTGCGGGCAGTGATGGTGGGCGGCGGACGCACGCCGTCGTCGCGATCTTCCAGCGCGAACGCCTGACTGGCCAGCGGGTCACTGGCAATGCGCTCAAACTCCACGCTGGCCACCACGCTGCCGCGCGACCAGGTGGCCGCGAGCGTACGGTCCGCGGTGGCGCGCAGCGTGAGCTCGGCGCCGCCGCGCAGCCGCAACCGCAGCTCGTCTCGCTGCACGCGCACCGTGTGGCGCTCGAACGCGGGCTCGTCACGGTCCACGCTGTCGCCGCCGCGTGCATAAACCACCGTGGCGTCGCAGGCGGGGGTGACGTTCTCGACCCACACCTCGGCACTGCGCTGGCCCTCCCAGCGGGCGCGGCCCCAGGCGCCGTAGAACGCCGCGCAGGCCGGCGGCACCCCGGCGGGCAAATCGCGCACACGCAGGTCTGCCGGCAGACGGACGCCGCGCACCAGCAGGTTGCCGTCAGCGTCGCGCCGCACGGCGATCGGCGCCGCCGGTAACGTAGCAACGCCATCGGGACGCGACACTTCGGCGAGCAGAGCGAGGCGCGCCTGCTCGGCCTGTCGGCGTTCGGCGAGATCGCGCTCGCGCTGGGCGACCAGCGCCTGCCGCGCCGCCTGCTCACGCGCTTCGGCGTCACGCGCGGCCTGCGCAAGACGATCCAGCCGCGCCTGCTCTTCCGCTGCCTGCCTGCGGGCGGCCTCACGCGCCGCCACCGCTGCCCGCTGCGCGGCCTCTGCCTGCGCCCGCGCGGCGTCAGCCAGCGCCTTTGCTTCGGCTTGTGCAGCCAGCTTGAGACGTTGTGCGGCTTCGTCCAGCTCGGTGGCGACGCGCTCGCGCTCCAGCAGCGTCACCGCCACCTGTTGTGCTGCGGCCTTCTCGTTCTGCTGCAGACGCTTCAGGCGGCTCATCTCTGTGCGCAGTTGCGCCTCGGTCTGCTCGCGGCGCTCCGCCGGCGCCACCAATGATGCGGGCTCCACGCGGGCGGTACTGAACACAAAGCTGCGATCAAGCGCGCCGCTGATCCACGGCACCTGCTGGCCGCGTGTCTCCTTGCGCACCCGTTCGGCCACGCGGCTGAACACCTGCTGCGCAGTCAGGCCCGGTTGCGCCAGCGCATCAACCAGCTCGGCGGTGAACACGCTGTTGCTGCGGCCGTCGCCGTCCTCGGCAACGGCGCCGGGGGCGGTGGAATAGGCCACCAGCGTGCCCTTGCCGGCCATCGCGGCAAGCCCGCCCGTGGCATCGGGCGCGTTCGCTCGGGCGCCACCGCGTGTGCTGCCGCTGCCGATGCCGCGAGCGCGCGCCGTGGTACGGATGAGCGCCTCGCCGACCTGCCCGTACGGGTTGTCACGGCAAGCGTCGAAGATCATGATGCGGGTGTGCTTCTTCGAATCCTCAAGGATCGCGAGCATCTTCGCCACATCGATGCCCTCGTCCTCCACTTCAAGCACGTCGCGGAAGTTGATGTCCACCGGCAGCAGGATGTTGCGGCCGGCCGGCGCCACCGCGTGCCCGGCGTAGTAAACCAGTGCAGTGCCCCGCTCGGCCCGTGCCCGCGCCTGAAAGGTGCGCACCCGCCGCTTGAGCTCGGCCCCCGGCAGATTGATGGCGAGCATCACCTCAAAGCCGAGGCGCTCCAGCGAACGCGCGACGGCGTTGGCGTCATTGACTGGGTTGTCGAGCGGATCGACGAGATACGCCGAGTTGCCGATCACCAGTGCGAGGCGCGATTCATCCGTGCTGGCGGTGTCGTACACCGGCGCCGCCCAGACCGGCAGCGCACACTGCGCCACCATCAGCAGCGCACACAGCAGGCGACGCGCCAGCGCTTTCACGACCCGGCGCTGCCGCCCTCGCCGCCCGAAGAGCCGCCGCCTTCGCCGCCGCCGTCACCGGCGCCACCCTCGGCGCCGCCGCTACCGGCGCCCTCCTGATACACCTCAAGTGCCGTGTTGCCGATTACGATGCGGCCGGAACGCGCAGCGCCCGTCGCGTTGGCGAGGATGGCGTAGGTGAGCATGCCGGCGCCAGTGCCGTTGGCGGTGGAAACAATGGTGATCCAGTCAACATCCGGCGCCGCCTTCCACTGGCAGTTGAGCGACGGCGCAGACACGGCGACTGTTCGCGAGTTGTAGCCGGTGACGGCGGCATGCTCACTCGACGGTTGCAACTGGTTGACGCAATTCGACGGCGCTGCCAGTGGTGGCGCTTCCTGGTAGACGGTCAGCGCCTGACCGTTCACCGTGACCGTGGCGCTGCGCGACAGCGGACCCGGATTGGTCGTGGCAACGACCTTGACGACGTTGTTGGCGAAGTTCGCAGCACCCGTCGCGCCGTTTGGCAGCGAGACAGTCAGCCAGCTCGACGGAATGGCGACGCCGCCCTGCGTCGCCGCAGTGACGCTGGCACTAAGCGCGCAGGCTGCGTTGGTGACCACCGCCGAGGTGGCAGAGCCACCCGCTGCGGCAATCGCGACCTGATTCACCGATAGCCCGTAGCTGCAGAGCTGCGGGGCACGCACCTGGGTGCTGCTGTAGCGCGTGGTGTCGTTGGCATCGTAGACGTCGGGAGCGCTGGCTGCGGCGACGATCGAGTTGGCAAAGCGCAGCTCGACGGTGGCGGTGCTGCCTGACGGCAGCGAGGGCGCGGTGCCGGTGAGGGTGAACACGACCGAGGCACCCGCCGGCAGGGCGTCGAGCGTGACGCCCGTACGCAGCGCGGCGAAACCGGCGTCGGGGCAGATGCCACCAAGGCGGGACGTGCAGGACATGGTCCAGTCCGTCACTGCAGCCGGGATCACAGCGCTGACACGGGCGCCGTTGCCATGCCCCGGCCCATTGTTGGCGAAGACGTACTCAACACGAATGCGGTCGCCCGCCTTGACCTCCGGCCCCGGATACGAGTGATAGGCGTGCAGGTCACCGCCGGCAACGGTGGTCGTAGGCGAGCAGAACACCACGCCTTCGTCGGTGTAGCCGAGATAGCGCACGGCACGCAGGTGGTCAACCCAGCTGGTGCTCATGCGGTGGTTGCCGTCGTTGAGGTTGCTGCGGTTGTTGTAGGCGCGATAGACCGGCTGATAGCCACTCGGGCAGCTCTGACCGACCAAGCCGGCGGACGCGGCACCGGTGTAGGCGGTGAAGCTGGGCGCGACGGCATAGAAGGCAACGCCCTCATAGCGGCAGCCCTTGCCGGTCTCGTTGGTCGGGTTGGTGGCCTGCAGCGCCGTCTTGTCGGCCGGGTTGGCGGTGTAGAAGTGGGTGTTGGGTTTGCCGTCCGGGAACAGGCAGTAGAAGCGATAGACCTCGGACACATTGGCCGGCGCGCCATCGCGCGTGGGCCAGGCGCGGAAGCCGCGCCCGGTGCGGTTCCAGAAGTAGGTGCCGTCGCTGGCTTTCAGCGTGTCCAGCAGCCCGGATTGAGCAACGTCGGCGGAGAGGAAGAAACGCTCGCCCGCCGGGCCAATCTTGTCGGTAAACAATTCCTGCACAGTAGTGACGGTGCTGGTGCTGGCGAACGGCAGATAGACCTCGATCGGCAGCGTCTCCTGAACTCTGGCAGGGTCCCCGAGGCCAAGCTGTGAAAAGGCGTTGTAACCAGTTGCCCACCAGCGCCCGCCTGCATCAAGGGCAAACATCGAATCGGCAAACGGCCCGCCAGCGATCTGCGTGAAGGACATTGTGGAACGGAAGGTGGTGGGGGTGACCGATGCGTTGCGTCCCCACGTCCAGAGCGACCCATCCGCACCGAGCGTGGAATACGAGTAGCCGGAGGCGCTGATCGCCACCGCCTTGGGGAGCCCGCTCACCAATTGCGGCGTGTAGATCGGCGCTGCGCCCTGGCGCGTCTCGCCCCAAAGCCAGACGGTACCGTCCTCGCGCAGCGCAAAGGTTGAGTTGAAGCCGGCGCGCACGGACTGCACCCGCGACGCGCTGCCATCAGGAAACACGACGCGTTTTGGGTTGCCATCGCTGATGATCGACGCTGCACCGTTGCCCAGCTGGCCATAGCGATTGCTACCCCAAACCCACAGACCGCCATCGCTGGCCAGTGCTGCAACATGAGTGTCACCAGCGACTACCGCCGTGTAGCGCGCAGTACCCGGCGACTGCGCCCGCTGTGGCGTGGCGTACGGATTGGCGTTACCGTTACCAAGCTGGGACGATGCATTGTTACCCCAGCCGAAGATTTGACCGTCGCCGGTGAGCGCATAGGTTGATTGCGCGCCAGCTGCCACGGCGCGCGCGCCAGTCACACCGGTGACCCGTGCCGGTTGTGCCTGTCCGCCAAACGTGCCGTTGCCAAGCTGACCCTGCCCGTTGGCGCCAAAGGCGTACACCGAACCATCGTCTGCCACCGCTGCCGAGTGATTGTTGCCTGCGGCAGCGTCGAGAAAGCGCAAAGCGGGCAACACGGCGGTTCGCTCTGCTACCGTCCCGCCCAGGAACACCGTAGTGCCGACTTGCCCCTCTTCATTGGAGCCCCACGCGAAGAGCGACCCTGCCCCGGTGGTTGACGATACCGCTGCAATTCCCAGCGTATGGCGCCGCCCGGGACTTAACAGGGCATACCTGTTGAGATCAATGACATGAATTGGCTCAGTGACGTATTGCCGGGCGCCGCTGCCGAGCTCGCCAAAAGCGTTGTAACCCCAGCCAAACAGTTTGCCAGTGCGGGTCGAAGCAAGGCTGTGGTAGCGGCTGGCCGCGACTGCACTGACTCCGCTCAAGTTGAGCACCTGCGATAGCGCTGTGGTCACCGAAATCACATGCGAGAGGCCAAGCTGACCGTAGGTGTTGTCGCCCTGCATGAACACTGTGCCGGCGACGCTGGCCCATGAAACCTGCCCGCTTCCGGCAGCCACATCCGCTGCGGCAACTGATCCCGGCAGGGTAATCTGCTCGGCCACCGTGCCGACGACTTGCCATGCCCTGCCGTCATCGGTCACAGCGTAAAACGTGGCGCTATCGCCAGCGATGCGAACCACACCGCTCAGCGGCAGGCCATTGCTGCGAGTCACAATGGCCGACGAGGTGGTGAGCGATGACGACATGTTCCACACCCGAATGGTGCGGGTGCTGAGCACAGTGACGCCGATGTTCGACCCGAGCACGACGCCGATCGGGACGTCGCCCGGTTGCACTGCACCGTTCATCCTGGCCGGCGTGCTGCGGGTGACGCCGCGCCCCCAGAGCCAGACGCTGCCATCTGCCACCGCCGCGCTGGTGTTGCCATAGGCCGATACCGCCGCCACCTGGGTCAGCGCGCTGACCTTGAGTGGCCGCACTTCGAGCCGCGCCGTGCGATTGCTGGCGAGCTGGCCGTCGTCGTTGGCACCCCAAGCGTAGACATCGCCGCCGGTGGTCAGCGCCAGCATGTGATTGTTGCCGGCAGAAAT
>Ga0116191_1000991_pt1 | contig 23715 bp, 21 predicted proteins | sample AD_UKC111_MetaG_FD_89897 | JGI IMG/M metagenome (GOLD analysis project Ga0116191, IMG submission 89897) | Active sludge microbial communities of municipal wastewater-treating anaerobic digesters from Hong Kong - AD_UKC111_MetaG | ecosystem: Engineered > Bioreactor > Anaerobic > Digestate... | reverse complement strand
CCTTAAGGTTTCATCATTGCCTATCCAGACAGGTATCCCAACCGGTATAATATTATAAAGACTCAAGACATCTGAATTTATCATGCGGATGCAGCCTTTTGACACCTGCCGCCCTATGGAATAGGGACTGTTATTTCCATGAATGCCGTACAAATTGCCTTTTCCGACAGAAAGGCCTATCCATCTTGTTCCAAGAGGGTTCTTCGGGGAACCGCCGGCTACGGGTTTTGAACCGTCACCCGGGGACCATACCGGATTCTTTCTTTTCAAGTATACATAGAATTTCCCCTGGGGCGTTTTATTTGTAGCTTTTCCTATTGCTATCGGATACTTTCTGATAACTGTTTTTCCGTTATATAAAGTAAGAATTCTTTTTGTACGGTTAATAGCTATCCAGTAACTGCGGGAGGCAGGCCTTGCGATAATATCCGGAGAGGTGAATTTACCGTTTAACGCAAGCCTCTTTATCATTGCAGCCTTAAATTGGGGCCCTTGTATGCCATCTGCGGCAAGATTGCAGTCGCTTTGGAACCTGAGAGTTGCATTCCGCAAGTTAATGAATTCATCCTTATAATCATACTTATAATATCCCATTGATTTCAATGCATCTATATAATTGTCACTGTTTAATTCGGAAAAAGTTTCTTCCTCGGGACAGGCCATGAGCTCTTTGATAAGCTCAATATCTTCCGCATAAATATCAATACATAATACCGGAAATAACAGCAATATCGCAGCAATTAAACCTTTGCGCATAAAATACCTCCTTGAAAGCATCTTAACATTATTATTCTGAAAAAAAAGCTTTCTTATGTCGTGCATTGAATATTTACATAAACTTCTTATGTGTATATAAAAAGGAGAGCTAATTGCTCTCCTTTAATAAGTATTAGAACCTTGTTCCGGTTGTTCCTGCCATATTCTTCTCAGCTGTCTCAATTAGTCTCCTAACCATCTGACCGCCTATTTTCCCTGCATCTCTTGCTGCAATATCTCCGTTGTAGCCTTCCTTTAAAGTAACGCCAACCTCTGATGCTATTTCATATTTAAATCTGTCAAGAGCCGCTGCTGCATGAGGTACTACCTTTTGATTATTTCTTGCCATCCGTATTCACCTCCTTGAGCAATATGTATAATGAGTTAATAATGATTTATGCATTATTATTTTGGTTAAGCTTCAATATTTTAATCCAAGTAAATTTTGCCTGATTTGGCTCATTAAGTGATTCATTAATCTGCCTGAAAATCCATCACAAAAAATCATTAATAATGTAAATAATAATAATGTCATTATAAATGACAATACAAAACGAAGGGAGATCAGGAAATGAAAGGTGTAAAACCTTCTATAAGAGCACTTTGCAGTGTCTTGTCGGTCTGCATTATCTTTTTTGCAGGCATTGCAGCCTTTGCCGACAACAATATTCCATCAGCTCCGGGCCAGGAAAAAACAGAATATAAAACCATTGTCAGAAGTAAACACTACCTGGAAGAGGCTGTGGAAAAAATGGTGCAGGAAGGCAGCTTAACCAGGGAAAAGGCAGATAAAATACTTGAATACAAGCAAAAAAGGAAGGATGAATTAAAGAAGCTGACTATAGAACAAAGAGCCCAAATGAAAAAGCATGGCGGAAGAGGGAGTCTTCTGAAGGCACTGGTTCAGGAAGGCATAATAACAGAAGAGGAAGCCAAAGCCATCAGGGAAAAGCTGCTGGAAATGAAAGAAGCAAGAGTTACTGACGGATTGCAGAGTCTTATAGATAAAGGCGTGCTTACGAAAGATGACATCAATAACATCAGAAGCTATTTACTGAAAGTCAGAGAAGAGCGCAAGGCATCCATTGAAAAGCTAAAATCAATGACTCCCGATGAAAGAAAAGCATACTTTAAAGAGCATAAAAATGAACGAAAAGACATCCTTACCAAAATGGTGGAAGACAAGGTAATAACAAAAGAGCAGGCAGAAGAAATCAAAAAGGCAATACCGGAATTAAGCAAGTTCAGACACTAGACCCGAGACACAAGAGTCAAAGCAGGGCTCTGAACACAGGCCTGCTTCACGGATTCCTGCGGAATGACACGGTATATTCTCCCCATCGTGTCTTCCGTGGATTTCCGTATTCCCAGTGTTACCGGTGGTCTATGCCATTGGTAAATCAATGTGGAATACGGCTCCGGTCTCTGAGTTTTCTGCAGTTATTTTTCCTTTATGTTTTTCAACTATATTCCTGCTTATGGCAAGCCCAAGTCCAAAATTACCCTTTTGGCCTTTGAAGAACCTGTCAAAAATATTGGGAAGCTCATTGGATTCAAAGCCCGGCCCGTCATCCGATATCGTGACTCTTATTGTTTTTTCATCAATGATATCCGACTTTATTTCTATTGAGCTTTTTGCATAGCGTATGCAATTGCTGAGAATATTGCTGATTGCTCTGGAAAGCCTTTCCTCATCTGCAATTATACTGATGTTTTCTTCGGGTACAGATATGTCAATTTTAATATTATCCTTGCCGGCAATCATATTCATACGCTCTGCGCAGCTGCGAAGCAGTTCGTTATAATCCAGTGTCGTGAAACAATAGTTTTCCTCAATTGCATCCAGCCGTGACAGGTAAAGCAGATTTTCCACAAGCTGAGTCAAGCGTTTGGATTCTTCAATTATGATACCGGCAGCTTCATTGCTGTCTGCAACATTGTATTTTATGCCCTCCGCATAGCTCTGGATGGCCATCAGCGGAGTCCTGAACTCATGGGAAGCATTCTGCAAAAATGTCTTCTGTGCCTTATCGTAGGTTTCCAACTTCTCAGACATGGTATTTATATTTCCTACAAACTCACTCAGCTCATCGTACACGGGAGTATTGATCTTAATTCCGAAATTCCTTTCTGCAATGGAGCGTATATGCTGATTCAAGGTACTGAAAGGCTCGGAAATTTTTTTAGCGATAACGGAAGAAAACAAAACAATGATAAATGCCGATAGCAGAAGTATAACAAATAGTATCAGATTTATTGCCCACTGAAGCTGGTTTACCTTCTGCAGGCTGGAATATATGATTATCCATCCCAGTCCGAAGTCGTTCTTCTGTGCTACCGGCTTAACAATTGCTACATATTCGTTGCCGGACAGATGAAAGTTCAGATAGCTTTCCTTACCTGAATCCTTTAATTTGCTTATCTCTGCGGAAATTTTACCCGCGAGGCCGTCATCCGGATCCCCATACAATTCGGCAGGCGAATTAATAATACTTTTATTATTATCCATTAAAATATAATCTGCATTCAATACTGAAAGAGGTTCTCTTAAGGATCTGTCCAGCATGAAATAGAATCTGAATATATCATTGGTTCTTATTCTTATCCTGGGAAGCTCAGGAGGCATTCCCTTGCTGAATATGAATATTTCAGGGCCCCTTTTCAAAGCCGTTTCTTCGGCGTGGTATGCTATTTTATTCAATTGCCCTATTATATCCTTTTCAATATAGACCCTTATGGCAGCATTAAATATGATTGCAACCAGCACAATCAAAGTGATTATAACGGTAAGATTATATTTGAATATTCTCCATTTTATTGTATTGCTTTTCATAATATCATTCCTTGCCTGATAATCGGAAGCCAAAGCCCCATACAGTATCTATTTTAAGCTCTGAGCCTGCATCTGCAAGCTTTTTTCTTAATCTCTTTATCATGTCATCGGTTGCCCTGGTTTCAACTACATTTTCAAAGCCCCAAACCCTGTCAAGAAGTTCATTGCGGCTTACAGCCCTGTTTCTGTTGGCTGCAAGGTAATAGAGCAGTGAGAATTCCATTCCCGTAAGTCCGACATCCTTATCATTGCATTTTGCCATTTTAATATTGTGATCAATAACAATATCTGAGACTTTAATAACTTCCGTTAATCCTCCATCAGCTTTATCCAGTTCAATTCTTCTGAAAATGCTTCTGATTCTTGCAATAAGCTCCATAGGGCTGAAGGGCTTTGTCAAATAATCGTCACATCCAAGGGTCAATCCGGCAATTTTGTCCGGCTCAGTGTCCTTAGCTGATACTATAATAATCGGAACACTGCTTATTTGCCGTACCTGTGAGCAGAGGGAATACCCGTCTATTCCCGGCATCATTATATCTATTACAAGCATGTCAGCGGGTTTGACATTAAAAGCGTCAAGTATGGATTGCCCGTCATTGAATGTTTCGGCCTCAAAACCTTCCTTTATAAGAAAGGATTTTATTATATTGCAGATATTAACCTCATCATCAGCTATGTATATCAGCTTTTTATCCATAGGTTCATTCACCTCATGATTAATTTTATCATGAAAATCGGCATAATTGCATTTGAAAATTCCTGCTGCTTTAAATTTGCCGCAGTTTTGAATCATATTGACATATCATAATCAACATGTTAATTTATAATTAAATATGCTATAGCATATTTAATATAATATAACATATTTTTAATAGAAAGGCTGATACAGATTGAATGACCCTACACAGAATATAGGTTCCGTTTTAAAAAGAGTCCGTATTGAAAAAGGACTGACCCTGGAAGAGACATCCGGCCTGACCGGAGTAAGTAAAGCGATGTTAGGTCAAATTGAAAGAGGCGAATCAACCCCTACAATATCATTATTATGGAAGATATCCACCGGGTTGAAAATTTCCTTTTCTGAGCTTCTAGGCGGTGAAACCGATAATTATAAAGCAATATCAATAGAAGACATCAATCCGGTATATGAATCGGACAAAAAAATGATATTGTACAATGTTTTTCCCTTTAATCCGGTATCAGGTTTTGATTACTTTTATATTAAGCTGCTTCCGGGCGGTGCACATGTTTCTTCACCCCACCATAACTCAATAGAAGAATATATTGTAGTAACCAAAGGCACTCTGGTTATGACAGTAGAAGACCAGGCCTTTGAACTTGCCGCTCCTTCCGCATTAAAATTCAAATCAAACAGGAACCATACCTATAGCAATCCATATGACTCTGAAGTTATATTTCAGAGCATAGTTAAATATTATTAAGCCAATCTGTATGACTTATACGAAGAAAACCGATTTTGTATGCTTAAACATATTTTCTTAAAGGGAGGGAGTAAATTATGGTTACGCATAGAATTGAAAAGGCAAGGCTGAATTATATCAACGCAAAACCGGCAATTTCCTGCGAAAGAGCAAGAATATGGACAGAATCCCACAAGAAAACAGAAGGTGAATCAATTCCTATAAGAAGGGCTAAAGCATTCAAAGCCACCTGTGAACAGCTTGAAGTTACTATTTTTGATGGCGAGCTCATAGTCGGCGCCATTGGAGAATTCAGAAAGTGCGGTATCTTAACTCCGGAATTTTCTTGGACATGGGTAGACAGAGAAATGGATAATTTCGATAAAAGAGTTCAGGATCCGTACATTATGACAGATGAGCAAAGGGAATTTGTCAGAAAAAATATATTTCCCTACTGGAAAGGAAAATCTTTGGAAGAAGCTTTTCTGGCCCAATTGCCTGAAGAAACGGCAAAAATTGCAGTTGATACCGGTATTATTGACAATGATTCCAAGTGGAGACAGGCTGTAGGTGAAATAACCCCTGACTACCAGGATGTCTTATTTAAAAAGGGGTTTGGCGGAATCATTAGAGAGGCTGAAGAAAACCTTTCCAAATTATCCCTTACTTCGGCAGAGGATATGAAGAAAAGGGACTTTTACAATTCAATTATCATTACTTCCGAAGGGATAATTACGCTTGCAAGGCGGTATTCTGAAAAAGCTCTGAAGATGGCAGCTGAAGAAAGCGATGCTGCAAGGAAAGGAGAGCTTTTAAAAATCTCGGAAATTTGCGGCAGAATACCGGAAAATCCTCCTGCTACTTTCTATGAAGCCATTCAATTTGTCTGGTTTACACAGCTTGGCGGCATAATATCCGAAAATCCGCTGGCACTTAATATCGGCAGATTTGATCAATTCATGTATCCCTACTACAAATCTGATATTGAAAAAGGGATTGCTACAAAGGAAGAAATAATGGAGCTGATTGAGTCACTCTGGATAAAGCTTTCTGAATGGGTCTGGACAATTTCGGCGAATACAGCGGAATTTTTTGCCGGATACAACCAGTTTCAGAATCTGACAGTGGGCGGCAAGACAAGGGAAGGAAAAGATGCCGTAAATGAACTCTCATATATGTGCTTGAAAGCCACCGAGGAAATAAGAACTCACCAGCCAGGCTTAAGTGTCAGGATCCAGCAGGATTGCCCGAGTGAATTTCTTGATGCAGTAACTTACCTTGTAAGCAAGGGTACCGGATTTCCGGCAATTCACAATGATAATGCCGGTTATCAGATGCTGATAAATGCAGGCTATGAACCAGAAGATGCAAGAGACTGGAATAACTGCGGCTGTGTCGTTCCGCATTTCCGAAAAACCGGTGAGTGGACCTCAGCGGTAAACATTAACTTTACCGCAGCATTGGAATATGCACTCAATCAGGGTAAGAGCAGAATCTCCGGTGAAAAAATCGGCTTAGATGAAAAGGATCCAACCGGTTTTGAATCCTATGAAGAAGTTGAAAAGGCATTCTACAGGCAATTCGATTATCTGATTGCCCAATCGGTTACTGTTTCTTTGTTAGCGCAAAAACTCCACAAGGAAATGGTGCCAAGGCCATTTTTATCCTCTTGTATTGAAGAATGCATGACAAAAGGCAAAGATCTGGTTGACTGCGGTGCAAAATATAACTTAGGCCCGGTTCTTACCGGAATAGGCCTTGCTGTTACATCCAACTCCCTGGCGGTAATTAAAAAGCTTGTGTTCGAAGATAGGGTTACAGATATGAAAACCCTGATAAAAGCACTTGATGCAAACTGGGAAGGCTATGAAGAATTAAGGCAGCTTGCTCTGGCTGTTCCGAAGTATGGCAATGATATTGACTATGTAGATAATATAGCTATTAAAATGTCGAATTATTATTACAAAGAAGTTCACAAATATACTGATATAAACGGCAACAATTTCAACTCCGCTTTTATGGGAATCTCCAACTATTTGCCGACCGGCAAAGTCATCGGAGCAACTCCATGCGGCAGGAAAGCAAGAGAACCATTATCAGAGGGGGTATCGCCCTTTGCAGGTTCCGATACCTCTACGCCGTTGGCAGCCATGCGTTCGGCAGCAAAGCTTAACCAAGATGTACATTCAGGAGGGACGCTGTTAAACTTGAGATTGCATGAAGATCTGGTAAATACAAAAAGAGGGCAAAGCAACCTGGGTTCAATGATTCAGGCCTTCTTTTCCCTTGGAGCCTTCCACGTTCAATTTAATACGATATCAACCGAAACACTGCGCAAAGCTCAGAAAAATCCTGAAAACTACAGGGATTTATTGGTCAGAGTGGCAGGGTACAGTACACAATTTGTTAATCTGTCCAGAGCAATGCAAGATGCAATAATAGCAAGAACTGAACACAAGGCTTATTAAAATACGAGTAGTAGTCAGTTTCATAGCAGAAGCTTTTTCTGCTATATTTGACTTTTACACGGGAGAAATTATATGAATCAATCAAGCGGATATTTTATGGAAATACAAAACTTTTCAGTTAACGACGGAAACGGGATAAGGACGATTATCTTTTTTGCCGGTTGTCCCCTTAGCTGTCAATGGTGTTCTAACCCCGAAGGCCGGACAAATGATAACAAAGTAGCTTATTATGAAAGGACATGCATTAAATGCGGCAGGTGTGCCCGGGCATGCCCTTCGGGAATAAGCATAAATTTGAACGATCCTCTTGAGCGAAAGCGCTGCAAGGCCTGCGGGCTTTGTGTGGAATCATGTCCGACCAACAGCAGAAAAAGTCTGATATACCGGTATAAAATAGAAGAAATACTGAAAATGATAGAAAGGCAAAAAATATTCTATAGATTTTCAGGAGGCGGCGTTACATTTTCAGGAGGCGAAGCAACCGCACAACCGGACATTCTGAGAGGACTTGTATATGAGCTTTACGATCAGGGGATAGACTTAGCCATCGAAACCTCAGGATATTTCAACTTTGGTGACGTAAAAGACATATTGGAAAAGATGAATCTGATATTTATAGATATTAAGCATATGGATGACAGCAAGCACAGATATTATACAGGAGCCGGCAATACAAAAATACTAAGGAATATATCAAGGCTCAATGAATTGAAAGTTCCGGTGGTAGTCCGCATACCGGTAATCGAAGGAGTAAATTCCGATATACCGAATATAAGAAAAACCACAGAATTCGTTAAAAGCAATTTGAATATACCTAAAATTGAACTTCTGCCTTATCATTTATTCGGTGACAGCAAATATGAAGCCCTTGGCTTGGAAAAGCCCTCAAGGTTGTTCAAAACTCCTTCACCGGATTACTTGAAGGAGTTATGCAGGATAATAGAAAATGAAGGTGTTGAAATAGTCAGCTATAAATGAAAATGTGTGTGCCGTTTACAGTACACCTTAAATTATTATTTAAGGTGTATTTTTGTACATCAATTTTGCCGCAATTTTGCGGAGATTTTTATATGGTCAAAGCGATAGAATTATACATATAACTAGTCAAAAGCAAAGAAACAGGGGGTAGCATCAATGAATCCGAACGCAGTTTCAGGCAGAAGGCATTTAATAAAAATATCGAGGAAAAAGATACTGATCGTTGCTGCAATATTGCTTACAGCTGCATCAGTGATAGGATTCTATTATTTTAAATCAAAAAACCCTAAGAATCCGGCCGTACAGCAAGCAACGGCCATAGCAAGAAAGGGTGACCTAAGTGTCGTTGTCACAGGATCGGGGCCAATCAGTTCCTCTGAAAAGTTTACCTTGACTTCCAATGTAAGCGGGACTCTCACAAATATATTTTTCCGGGATGGAGACAAGGTAAAGGCAGGTGATTTAATATTTGAAATAGATGACAAGGATACCCAGCTGCAGATAAAGCAGATAAAAAACAGCATTGCACAGGCAGAGCTTACCCGAAGCAGCAATATATCGGACCTTGAAGCCGGTACGGTTACAGCTCCTATTGACGGGGAGATTCTTGACCTGCAGGTTAAAGAAGGAGATAACATATCAAATAACGGTACTTTATTAACCATTACAGACAAATCAAAATTAAGATTGCTGGTTCCGTTTATCAATACATACAGAAACAGGCTTTCCATAGGGCAGAAAGTTACAGTAAATGCTTTTGATGCCGAAAGGGATGAGCTGCACAGGGTGGAAGGAACCATTTCCAGCATCAGTACTCCCGGTTACACAACAGGCAGCGGTGCTGAATCATATAATGTAAGCATAATAATCGAAAACAACGGCTCCCTGTCAGAAGGAATGATAGCAAATGCATCCATAGACATAGACGGAACCGAAGTAAAAAGCAGCGGAAGCAATTCGCTGAGTTACTTGAAAAGCATGACCGTAAGGGCCCCTTCGGGAGGAACCGTAAGTAAGCTGTACATAGAAAACGGCCAGAACGTAAAGAAGGGTGATATCCTGGCAGAGCTTGAAAATGAAGACCTGGAGCTTGCTATCAAAACAAATGACCTGAAACTGGAGGATTTGAATACACAGCTGCAGACAGCGGAAGAAAAGCTTCTTGACCATAAGATATACGCACCCTTTGACGGAACTTTGGCCCTGAATGATATTGAACAGGGCAACAGCATTAAACAGGGGGATATTCTGGGAAGCGTTGCAAACTATGATATTATGGAGTTCAGCATAAATGTGGATGAGCTGGATATAGCCAAAATAAAGGAAGGACAGAATGTAAAGGTTACGATTGATGCCCTCCCTGATACGACTGACAAGCCTCTCAAGGGAACTGTATCAAAAATTGCAGTGGAGGGTACCTCGTCAAACGGAGTATCAACCTATCCGGTAACAATTAAAATAGAGAAAAATGAAGCACTGAAGGGTAGTATGAGTGCAAACGGGGAAATAATTGTGAATGAAAAAAAAGACGTACTTTATGTGCCGGTTGATGCTGTGATAAAAATGAACGGCAAAAGCTATGTAAGGGTTGTATCCGGAGCAGGGGGGGCAGGTAAAGCTGTCAGGAACCGGAATTCAGACGTAAACAACACAGAAATTAAAGAAAATTCAAAGCAGAATACTGAACAGAAAATTGAACTGAGAGAGGTTAAAACCGGTATAAGCAATGCCGAATACATAGAAATAGTCAGCGGACTGAAAGAGAGAGAAGCAGTAATCGTAACTTCCCGGAGCTCCGGCGGCAATAATCAGAGAGGGCCGAATATGATGATTATGGGTGCTCCTCCTGCAGGCGGAGGCACTTTCAGAGTAAGGACTAATTAGGAGGAAAACATCCATGATAGAAATATGCAATATGAGTAAAATCTATCGGATCGGAAATGTAGCGGTAAAGGCATTGGATAATATAAGCCTGAGCATTAAGCAGCACGAATTTGTTTCGATAGTAGGGCCTTCCGGGTCAGGAAAATCCACTCTGATGAATATGATCGGCTGCCTTGATGTGCCTACCTCCGGAGAATACCGCCTGGACGGCATGGAAGTAAGCGGCCTTACCGACGACCAGCTTGCATATATACGGAATCATAAGATAGGCTTTGTTTTTCAAGGTTTTAATCTGATTCAGAAGCTTAATGCCTTGGAGAATGTTGAGCTTCCCTTGATATATCAAGGCATACCTACAAGGGACCGGTATGAAAGATCGATAGAGGCTTTGAAGCTTGTAGGCCTGGGGGACAGGATCCATCACAGGCCGGCCGAGCTTTCCGGCGGACAGCAGCAGCGTGTTGCTATTGCAAGAGCATTGGTTGGAAATCCGCAAATTATATTGGCAGACGAGCCAACGGGAAATCTGGATTCAAAGTCCGGCAAGGACATAATTAATATGCTTAAGGAGCTGCATTTAAAAGGAAGCACGATAGTATTAATAACCCATGACAATGATATTGCCGTGATGGCTGAGAGAATAGTCCGTATACAAGACGGACAAATAAACGATGACAGGATGGTATGATAGGGATGAGTTTTATTCAGGCTTACAAAATGGCTGTAAAGAGCATCAAAAGCAACAAGGTTCGTTCTTTCCTCACCATGCTGGGAGTAATAATCGGAGTATCCTCTGTTATAGCGGCAGTAGGCTTTGCCCAGGGCAGTACCAAAAGTATAACAGATATGATTTCAAGTATGGGCACCAACCTGATACAAGTTAATATAATGGGAAGAAACAGCAACAGAAATGTTACATACAGCCAGATAAAGGAATTTGCCGAAGAAAACAGCGGGGAAATTGCGGCAGTAGCACCCCAGTCAAACACTTCGGCTACAGTAAAGTACAAAACAAACAGCAGGAACACCAACGTTCTTGGAACAAGCCCCGACTACCAGACAATAAGAAGCGTTTATGCGCAGCAGGGCCGGTTCCTGATTCAGAATGACCTTGACAGCATGCAGAAGGTTGCTGTAATAGGTACCGCAGTTGTCAATGACATATTTGAAGGGACTAACCCTCTCGGGGAAAAAATAAAAATAAACGGACAGCTGTTCACTGTTGTTGGCGTGCTGGAAGAGAAGGACGGCGGACAGGATCAGGGATCTGACGATATCGTTATAATACCGGTTACAGTGGCACAGAGGCTGTTCAGGTCAGGGGTAATCAGGAATTTTTCAATTCAGGCAACCAGCCCGGACACAGTGGAAAGCGCAATGAAAAAGCTGGAGGAATTCCTTGCAAAAACCTACAAGGACTCTGATGCTTTCAGGGTCTTCAACCAGGCAGAGATGCTGGAGAACCTTGACAATATGACCGGAACCATGACAGCGGTGCTGGCGGGGATTGCCGCAATCTCACTTATTGTGGGCGGTATAGGAATAATGAATATTATGCTTGTATCCGTCACGGAGAGAACAAGGGAGATAGGCATACGAAAGGCCATAGGGGCAAAAAGAAAAAACATACTTGTTCAATTCCTTATTGAAGCCATAATTCTTACCGGATTCGGCGGAATACTGGGAGTGGCTGTCGGTCTGTCCATAATACATTTTATTATCGGAGGATTCGGCCTTGTACCGGAAGTGTATTCGATACCCTGGATCCTGGTTTCCTTCGGGATTTCCCTGGGGGTAGGCGTTACCTTCGGATTGTTTCCTGCATACAAAGCAGCCAGCCTCAATCCTATAGAAGCTTTAAGGTCAGAATAACAGGAGGAGAAAGATGAGAAAATTATTACCGATATTATCTGCCATCCTTTGTATTACATTATTATTTAACTGCATTGCGGCTTTCGCCGATGCAACGGAGGACGGGCTGTTAACCCTGGAAGAAGCCAAAGCAATTGCACTCAAGAATGATGTGCATTATCACCATCAGGATGAGTATATTCAGGATGCAAAAGATAATTATGAAGAACTAAGCCAAGATACCTCGATAAATTACCGAAGAGGAAGCAGCATTGCACAAAAAGAAGCAGCACACATTTCCGGGAAAATTCAGCTTGAAAATGCATACTCCAACGTCCGCAAAGCAATTTTGACAAAGGCAGATTTGAAAAGAGCATCAGACTCCGATACTGCAAATGCATTCTATGCAGTTATAGAAGCTCAGAATTCCCTTGCAAGCGCACTGACAGATTTGGAGATAGCGAAGCAGGAGCTGAAAAAGGCTGAAATCAAATATATGCTGAATATTGTCCCTAAGAATTCCCTTACACAAGCAGAGGAGGCATGCAGAAACTCAGAGGCTGCGTATAACAAGGCAGCCCTTGAGCTTGAAAACTGTATATCAAAGCTTTGCAAGAGCATAGGTCAGGAACTGGATATGTCCAGGGTTAAGCTGGATGCCACACTTGATATCCCCGATATAAAAAACATTGATCTTGAGAAAATTAAGGAAGACAATCTGAAAAACAATCTAAGCTATTTTTCTGCCCGGGAACAGTATAAGCTGGCTGAGTACGAGCTGGTGCTGACTGAAGAAAAATATGAAGATTGCTACGATGAACTGAGAAGGGGTTCCTCAAGCGTCAGGGAAGAGTTTGAAAGCATGCTTTATGATGCGCAAAAAAAGTTCGAAGATGCGGAGTACAATTGGAATGAAAAGCTTGAAAATCTGGAGGAGTCCCTTAGGGACCAGTATGACAGTCTTGAGGACCTTTATGAAAGCTATATTAAACAAAAGGAAGACATTGATGATATGAGGCTTACCGTAAAGGAAAACAAGACAAAGCATGCTATGGGCATTATAACCAAAGCTGCCCTGGACAGCAGCATTGCCAGTCTTGATAAGCTGGAAAGGCATTTGGTTTCAACAATTATAAAGCTGAACAAACAGTATATGAGTTTAGTACAGTATTGTGTTGAGGAATAAGCTGATGATACGGCTGTCAGAAAGTGCATGAACTATTATATAGATATATACCGCAAATAGTCATATTTACCTTAAGCACGCATATCATTTATTGGTATGCTTTTTAATTATTTTGCGGGAGAGAATTGTATGATTGAATCCGGAAAATCAATATGTCAAAGAATGAAACAAATAGCTGCGGAGGCGGAAAAGGACATTAAAACAATATTTATGCAGCCTTGCATTTATACAAGAAGCTCTGCCTTATATGAGCTGAGCGCTAAAATAGCAGAATTGGAGGAATTGTGCGAAAGGTTTATTGGATATGAGGACAGGCAGGTTCAGCCGACTCAGTTGAATATTACTGCCGGGGAATTATCGCAGTATACCGGCAAAAACGGAATGCCTGCTTATGTTGCGGTGAACGGTATTATATATAATGTGACAGATAACGCCGCATGGGCAGCAGCCACACACTTCGGGCTTACAGCCGGAAAGGACCTGACAAATGAATTCGCTTCATGCCATGCCGGACAGTCAATACTTGAAAAATTAATGATAGTAGGGAAGCTGATTTGATGGAGATAAAAGGTAATACATGCCCGGAGTATAATTTACGGTTAAGTACAGTCAATAGTCTCATTGACAAGGTTAAGACAGAAATAGAACGCAATACTTTAGTTAAGAAAAATCTTGTATGGCTGGAGCTGACCGGATGTTCAGGAAACATTATTTCACTTCTGAACGGTGACAATCCCGATTTCAAATTTCTTATTACAAGCATGACAGATCTAATTTACAATAACAGCTTGATGGCTCTGGAAGGTGAAGCTGCTCTTGATGCACTTTTCAACAATACTGATAACGGTTTTATCCTTGCTGTGGAAGGTGCTGTTTCAACAAAAAACAACGGCCTTTACAATATAATCGGAAGATGGAAGGGAGAGCCCCTTACTGCCCTTAAGGCTGTTCAGTTGCTGGGCGAAAAGGCGGCCCATGTGATTGCAGTAGGTGCCTGTGCAACTCATGGAGGAGTATCGGCAGCAAGTCCGAATCCGGCAGGGTGCGTGGGCGTACAGAGTATATTGAAAAGAAAAGTTATCAAGCTGCCAGGCTGTCCGTGCCACCCGGACTGGTTTCTGGGAACACTGGCGCACATTCTTCTTTATGGTGAACCGGAGCTTGATGACAGAGACCGTCCGCTGCTTTTCTACAGCACCCTTATTCATGACAGATGTCCCAGAAGGTCTTTTTTTGATAAGGGTATTTTTGCCTCAAAGCTTGGGGAAAAAACCTGCATGTTCAAGCTTGGCTGCAGGGGCCCCGTTACTCGTGTGGATTGTCCTGTAAGGCAGTGGAATAGCTATGTCAACTGGCCTATTAAAGATGATACACCCTGCATAGGATGTGCAATGTTCGGCTTCCCGGATAAAATGGAGCCCTTCATCAGCTATGATACAACAAGAAAGAGGTAGGGCTATGGCAAAAAGAGTAGTAATCAATCCAGTGACCCGTATCAGCGGATTCATGGAAATAGAGGCTTTCATTGAAAACAACAGGATAATTGAAGCAAAAACCGAAGGGCTTCTTTTCCGCGGCTTTGAAAAAATGCTTATTGGCAGGAATCCTTTCGACGCAGTATATTTCACAGAAAGAATCTGCGGCATATGCTCCACTGCTCATGCCATGGCTTCAACCCATGCACTTGAAGCTGCAATGAGGATAATCCCCGCAGAACAAGGCAGGTACCTTAGGGATTTAATCCATGGCTGTGAATTCCTGCAGAACCATATAAGGCATTTCTACCAATATACTACACCGGATTTTATCAGGCTGCCTGAGGGCTATTCACTATATGACACAGTTCACAGTGATTTCAGGCTCCCGAAGGAAAAAAACACTTTGATTGCAGACCATTATTTTGAATCCCTTGATATGAGCCGTCAGGCTCACGAAATGCTGGCAGTACTGGGAGGAAAAGCACCTCATAATCATGGTGTCTTTATTGGCGGGATTACCACTCAGGCCTCGGCAGATAAAATAATCAAGATCAAATCGATTCTGAGCACAATAAATAAATTTATTTGCGAAAAAATGATTCCCGATGCATTTACAATCGGAGAATATTATCAGGATTATTACCATAACGGGGGAGGATACGGAAATCTGCTCAGTTACGGGTGCTTCAACAATTATGCCCAATTGGGGACATTATATGTTGACCCGCTGACCTATGCAGGCTCAGGCATCCAAGCCTTTAAGTCATCCGGAATCGCGGAAGAAATTGAGTATTCATGGTATTCAGAGGGTTCGGAGCCGGATATGGATAAGACAAAAGCCTATTCATGGGTAAAGGCTGCAAGATACAACGGCATGCCCTTTGAAACAGGCCCTCTTGCAAGGCAGTGGCTCAGCGGGGAATACAGGAACGGAATATCAACCATGGACAGGATTATTGCCAGAGTTCTGGAAGCAAAAAAAATTACTGAGATAATGAGTATATTGCTTAAAAATATTATTCCGGATGTATCGGTGCAGGAGAAGTACTCTATCCCCGAAGCAGCTGAGGGGGAAGGCCTGATTGATACAACCAGGGGAGCACTTGGCCATTGGATTAGGATAAATAACAGCGTTATATCATTCTATCAGATTATTACACCCTCAGTCTGGAATCTTTCAACCCGAAGCAGTGTTGACTTAAAGGGAACTGCTGAGAAAGCCCTCATAGGTACATTTATACAAGACCCTGATAATCCTGTAGAACTTGGAAGGATAATAAGGTCCTTTGACCCGTGCATATCCTGTGCCACTCATGTTTTTTCCGGCGGGAAGCATATCAGGACCATAAAGGTAGTACCATGAAAAGCATACTTGTTATTGGTATCGGCAGCCGGATTATGGCCGATGATGCAATAGGCATTCATATTGTTGAAGACTTGGAAAAGCTTGATACAAGCCCTGATATCAGATATATAATAGGTGAGACAGACGTTGATTACTGTATTGGAGAAATTCCTTATTATAATTATATAGTGGTAATTGATGCTTTTCTATCGGGTAAAAAGGCGGGGGAAGTCACAATAGTCCCCTTCCATGAACTGAAGGATGATACGGAAGGATGCCTATACTCTATGCACGGAATACATTTACTCAATATAATAAGACATGCTGAAAAGGTACCTGAAGGCATGCTCATTGGAATTGAACCTTTTGATATAAACTATGGATTTGATTTAAGCGATACCGTTCAAAGCTGCTATCCCAGCATTTTAAGAGATGTCCGGATGCATTTGTCGAACATATTAAAAAATAGGGAAGGGGGAAGAAAAAATGCATGACACTTTTCTGCTGAAAAGGCTTTCCGAAGAACTTGGCGTTTTATGTGAAGCAAACAGGCTTTCAAGGGTAACAGGACTAAGGGTTGTTACAAGCCTTAACAGTCATGTAGGGCATGACTCTCTTTATGAACAATTGTCAATGGATCACAGTAAGGAAGTAGGAGAGTGGACAGATATAATTGTTGAAAAGCGGGAAATTGATGATCTTACAGCCGTCATTGAAAGTGTGGAAGGTGAAACTCTTGGATGATACCGATGAAAAAGCGTTATATTATCCGTTTGTCCGGAATTGTACAAGGGGTAGGCTATAGGCCCTTTGTCTATCGTAAGGCTCTTGAGCACAATATATGCGGCTGGGTAAACAATACAGGGGCTGCTGTTATTGTTGATGCAGAAGGAGAGGAGTACAAGCTGAGGCTTTTTATTGCGGAATTAATCAGACAGCCTCCGGTACTTGCATCAGTAGAAAAATTCGAGATAACTCAAGAGAAATTGAGGGGCTATGAAAGTTTTGAAATAAGGCAAAGTACAGAAGAAATGAGCACCATAAGGTTTATTTCTCCGGATATCGGAGTATGTGCCAAATGCATGGAAGAAGTATCAGATCCAAACTCACGCAGGTACCGTTATGCCTTTACCAATTGCACCGATTGCGGTCCCCGTTGCTCAATAATAAAAAGCCTCCCCTATGACAGGCATAACACTGTAATGAAGAACTTCAAGCAGTGCGGCAAATGCAGTGAGGAATACAACAATCCCAGAAGCAGAAGATACCACACACAGGCAAACTGCTGCAGCAATTGCGGGCCTTCACTTTTTCTTACTGACTGCCGGGGTAATGCGATAGATTGTGATGACCCTATAACAAAAGCCGTTGAATTTGTAAAGGAAGGTCTAATTGTAGCAATAAAAGGCATTGGAGGCTTCCATTTATGCTGTGATGCATTCAATCCCGAAGCCATAAATGAGCTTCGCAGGAGAAAATCAAGACCCCATAAGCCCTTTGCAGTCATGGCAGCAAATATTAATTATGTACTCAAGCACTGTGAGCTGTCAAGCTATGAACAAGAGCTTCTGTCGTCCGTTAAAAGGCCTATCGTGCTCTTAAAGAAAAAAGAAAACTCACTGCTTCCCGAGAACATTGCACCGGGACTCAAACGCCTAGGTATGATGCTGCCCTATTCTCCTCTGCATTATCTTCTTTTTGAAGAAGGCATTAATATGTTGATAATGACAAGCGGAAATATTGGAGGTGCTCCTATTCAATATAAAAACAGGGAGTCAATTCAGCGCTTAAACGAAATTGCGGATTTTTTCCTGCTTCACAACAGGGATATTTACAATCCTATTGATGATTCAATTGTTAAGGTTGCAGTCGGAAAGGAAATGGTAAGCCGAAGGGCAAGGGGATATATTCCTTTTGCTCTAAAACTATCTGATTCAGATTCTGTTTTGGCATTGGGAGCAGAAGAAAAGAGTACGGTATGCCTGTCTCAGAAAGGGCATGCATATTTGAGCCGGTATCTTGGGGATTTGAAAGACTATGACACCTATCAACAATATATAAGTGAGATTGAAAAGATGTCTTGCTTGTACCAATTTAAGCCAAAGGTGTATGTCCATGACCTCCATCCTCAGTACATGTCCTCCCGATATGCCATGCAGCAGCAAGGGGAAATGATTGCAGTCCAGCATCACCATGCACATATGGCAAGCTGTATGATGGAACACAAGCTGTATGACAAAGTAATCGGTGTGATTTTTGACGGTACAGGATTAGGGGAGAATGGAGGCAATTGGGGCGGGGAGTTTCTGCTTGGAAACAGAAAGAGCTTTAACAGAATCGGGCATTTGAAGCCTGTATCGCTGCAAGGGGGAGACATGGCAATAAAAGAACCCTGGCGGTGTGCGGCAGCCTATCTATTGCAGCTGGGTTATGAACCTGAGGACTATCTGAAGGACGTGAGCACCGACGATATAAAAATCATCAGGCAGGCTCTGGATTCAAATCTGAATTGCCATCTATCATCAAGCATGGGCAGGCTTTTTGACTGTGCGGCATCTATTATCGGAATAAGACAGCGTATCACCTATGATGCACAGGCGGCAATCGAGCTTGAGAATATCATTGATGCTTCCATTGATGACATGCACTATTCTTACAGCATAAATGAAAACAAAGATATCCTCGAGCTTGATTATTCGGGTATTATTTCTGATTTGCTATTGGACAAAAAATACGGGATTTCTGCTTCAGTCATGTCTGCAAAATTCCATAACGCTATTTCAAAGGCTACAGTTGATATGCTGATAAGGTTGAGGGAAAGGCATCAAATAAACCAAATCGTATTAAGCGGCGGTGTTTTTGAAAACATATACCTGCTTGAATCCGTTTATAAGAAGCTTAAGGATGAAGGCTTCATTGTGTATTTTAATCAGCAGGTACCCATAAATGACAGCGGAATATCAGTCGGGCAGCTGGCTGTTGCTGTTGAAGCCGCAGGGAGGTGAATATATGTGTCTTGCCGTACCCGGAATAATTGTATCTGTAAACCGAGCATGGGCACAGGTAGATGTAATGGGGGTTTTGAATACGGTAAATGTCCAGCTCGTCGATGAACCTGCTGTCGGTGATTACGTGCTGATTCATGCAGGATGCGCCATACAGAAGATAAGCAGTGATAACTTTTCCTTTTTAAGGAGCGTGTTATCCGAGTTTTTGAGAGAGGAAGAGAAAAATGTATAAGGCTGAATTAGTTAAAAGCATAATTAATAAAATCCAGCAAAGCTGCATTGAAAAGCTTAATATTATGGAGGTGTGCGGAACCCATACCCATGCAGTTTCCCGCTCAGGAATAAGAAGCCTGCTTCCGCCGAACATTGTACTTCTTTCAGGGCCGGGCTGCCCCGTTTGCGTTACTGAAGAGGGTTTAATAGACGCAGCAGTTGAGATTCTTAAAAAAGATATAATCCTGGCTGCCTTTGGCGATATGGTAAGGGTCCGTGGTTCATCGGAAAGCATCTCGGACCAGCTGCATAAAAGAAAAAACATATTTATTGTATATTCTCCTCTGGATTGTCTTGATCTGGCAAGGAACAATCCGGACAAACAGGTGGTTTTCCTTGCGGCAGGCTTTGAAACCACAGCTCCGGGTATAGCCCTGGCAGTAAAGCTGGCATATAAGGAAAATTTGCATAACCTTTCCTTTCTGACCTCTTTAAAACTAATGCCGCCGGTGCTGCATAGCATATTAAGAGAGAAACAAAAGAAAATTCATGGCCTTATCTGCCCCGGACATGTGGCAGCAGTTATGGGTGCAGGCTATTTCAGATTTGTTGCCGGAGAATATGGTATTAATGCAGCCGTGTGCGGCTTTGAGCCATTAGATATTGCTTCGGGGCTGCTTTTTTTAACTGAAAAAATATCCTCAGGCACTGAGGCGGCTTTTGCAAACCTTTATGAAAGCTGCGTCAGGGAGGAAGGCAATGAAACTGCCCGGAAAATAATGATGCAGGTTTTTGATATTGCGGACGGAAACTGGAGAGGTATTGGTGAAATAAAGGAATCCTCACTTGTCCTGAAAGAAAAATATTGCTGCTTTGACGCCCTTAAGAAATTTAACATAAGACCGCATAAATTTGCTGACAATATGCAGTGCAATTGCAGTGATGTAATCCTTGGCAACATTATGCCATATGAGTGCAGATTGTTTGGGAAAGCCTGCACTCCCCAAAAACCTGCCGGGCCTTGCATGATATCCTCTGAGGGGTCCTGCTCGGCATATTATAAATACTGGGAGGCCGGCATATAAATGGAGGAAAAAATAATACTCAGCCACGGAGATGGCGGAAAATTTACAAGTACCCTTATAAATGAATTGTTCTACAAATACTATGGAAATGAGATATTGCTTAAAGGCGGCGATTCTGCGGTTTTTTCTGTAAAGACCAGAAGAAGGCTTGCGTTTTCCACCGATTCTTTTGTCATTAAACCACTTTTTTTCCAGGGGGGAGACATAGGAAAGCTTGCAGTATGCGGTACTATAAATGACCTTGCAGTTTCTGGGGCTAAACCTCTATATCTCAGTGCAGGCTTTATTATTGAAGAAGGCTTTAGTATAGGTGATCTTGAGGTAATTGTCCGTTCTATGGGAGACATATGTCGGGAAACAGGTACAATGATAATCACAGGGGACACCAAAGTTGTAGAAAAAGGGGATGCAGACGGCCTGTTCATAAATACAGCAGGTGTTGGCGTTATCGAAAATCGCTACATGCCAAAAAAAATAAAAAACGGAGACCGGATTATAATAACCGGAAGTATAGCTGAGCATGGAACTGCAATTACCCTGGAAAGATATAAAATAAAAGCAGCAGGGTCTTTTGGCAGTGATTGCGGTTCCGTTTACAACATAATCAGCAGCCTTGCACCTTTTTATAAAGGAATAAAGCTGATGAGAGACCCTACAAGAGGAGGGGTGGCTGCAGCCCTTAACGAGATTTCTGCTTTAGCCGGCAAAGGAATCAGGATATATGAGAATTTAATACCCATAAGAAAAGAAGTCATTGCTGTATGTAATATCCTGGGGCTGGATCCGTTGTACCTTGCCAGTGAAGGAAGAGCCATATTGGCAGTTGACCCGAGCATGTCCCATGAAATATTAAAATGTATCCGCAGCTGTGAAAATGGTAAAGATGCAAGTATAATCGGGAGTTTCTGCGATAGTTGCAGTAATCTTGTATATTTGGAGACTGAGGTTGGAGGGAGGCGTCTGCTGAATACACTTGAAGCTCCGATGCTTCCAAGGATATGTTGACAACATCAAATGTCCCGTCATTAAGTATTATCATTCTCATTTGATAAGATTTTTCACCTATAAAGAATTGAAAATACTATGTACTTTATTTTCATTTGCGATTGACAATAGCTTATAAATGTAATATTATTATAGGAGAAATATAAATAACGGAATAGAACAGGCGGATTGAATTCAATTTAGCCGGCTAAAATTTAGCAGCAGGTAAATTATACTTGTGGGACTATAAAAACAGTCTTGCAAGTATTTTTGTTTTATAGGACTATTAGCTATAGATTCATTTAAAATGCATTGGGGGACGAAATTATTGAATAATCTGATAAGCAAAATCACCGATCTATTTATTATAAAATTTATTAAAGACACCAAGCCGGAAAAGAAGGCAGCAGACCCGGCAATAAGACGCAAATATGCTTATTTGGAGGCATATGTCAGTATTGTCGGCAATCTGCTGTTGGCCGCCATTAAGGTTGTGCTGGGATTATTCCTTAACAGTATTTCCCTTCTTGCCGATGCAGCCCATACTGCGGCAGATGTATTGACCTCAATAGTCGTCCTTCTCGGATTCAAGCTGTCAAGCTCACCGTCAGATGAAAAGCATCCATTTGGGCACGGCAGAATAGAACTGATCGCAACCTTGATAATTTCTGCAATGCTTTTTATAGTAGGCTTTGAATTTGCTAAATCTTCTTATGAACGCCTATTATCAAACACTCCAGTCAGAGGGAGCTATATTGTAGCATTAATAATGATAATTGGAGCCATATTCAAAGAATGGATGGCCAGATTCTCCATAGACCTTGGCAACAGAACCTCTTCATCAACCCTTATTGCAGATGCATGGCACCATAGGACCGACGGCATAGCCTCAATACTGGTGGCTGTTGCAATAATAGCTTCAGAATTTGGTTATTATAAAGTGGATGCCATATTCGGCCTTATGGTTTCTGCGCTGATAATCTATACAGGGTATAATATTTCAAAAGAATCTGTTTCACAAATCATTGGGGAAACACCAGCGGAAGAAGAGCTCAATGATATTGAAAATATTGCCTTGACTGTATCAGGAGTTCACAGCATCCATAAGGTAAATATCCACAGTTATGGCTGCCATAAGGAAATATCCCTGCATGTACAGGTAGATAATGATATGTCCCTGGTTATGGCTCATGATATTTCAGAGCAGGTGGAAAGAATAATAGAAGCAAATATGAACTGCAAGGCCACTGTCCATATTGAACCCTTGGAGGAGATTTCTTAGCAGTGCCCTCCGTGGAATACCCCCATGGGAGGGGAGATAGGCATACACGGAGGAGGCAATAGCCCCGACTGGACCCTTGGATGTATATCTTTATCAGATGAAGATATGCATATAATATGGAAATATTCACCTTTAAAAACACCGGTGGAAATATTCAAGTAATTTTAAACAGTCAATAAATTTCTATTGATAATCATTATCGTTTGTAAGTTGACTAAGTCTTCAGCAGTAAACATAAAAACGTACTAAAATATTATTTAGTAATTTATGCAGACGCGATACTTTTATGTTTCAAAAAATTAAACGCATATGATACATTTTACTGAGTTTATAATTTGCTGTGGAACTTAACACCTGAGTCAATAATTTATTTCACTTTTTTTGCTTAAAAATCCTAAGAGCATTGATAATGCAGATATTACAAAAAATCCTCAAAAAATGACGCATTTAAATCGCTTTAGAGCGATTTTTTTTGTTGGCCTAATATAATTAGACCTCGTGATTTTTTTTAGTAGAATATGCAGCCGGCATCCGGACAGCTTTTTACCGGGGTCCATAAGGCCAATTACAGAATTATCGGATAGAGGTTATTTTTGGGGTTAATCATGAAAGGGAAATTATAAAAAATCACGAAATAAAAAATTACTGAGCATTTTATACTAAAGATGATCAAAAATTCCTGTGCCACACGGCAGTTTAGGCAATTTATAAAACACTATAAAAAAATTATCAACAAAAGAGGATTTTGCCTCTTCCATGTCGAAAATATTCATTGCGCTAAATAATCATTTCGCGCAATATAGAATAAATAATCAAGAAGGAGATATGTAATATGACTAAACTTCCTGATATTGCAGTTGAATTTCTTGAATACATGGAAACCATCCGCGGTAAATCAAAAAATACTATCACCGCTTATAGTTATGACCTTGCTCTCTTT
>Ga0116191_1000984_pt1 | contig 23801 bp, 12 predicted proteins | sample AD_UKC111_MetaG_FD_89897 | JGI IMG/M metagenome (GOLD analysis project Ga0116191, IMG submission 89897) | Active sludge microbial communities of municipal wastewater-treating anaerobic digesters from Hong Kong - AD_UKC111_MetaG | ecosystem: Engineered > Bioreactor > Anaerobic > Digestate... | reverse complement strand
CTGTGCGCCGCTCGTCCTCCTGCTGTCCGCCTCCCCCTCGCGCGCGGCAACCGCAATGATAGAGGGTCATGTGATCGATCAAGCTACAGGCCAGCCAATCGCAGGCGCTCGGGTGTCGTTGGCCAGGGACATCGGCGACGAACCGCTCCTCGCGAGAACCGACGACCGGGGCCATTTCGAGTTCTCAGGCCTTGCCCAGGCAATCCATTACATATACGCAGAGCGTCCCGGCTATATGATGCCCGGAGCGTCGCCGTCGAGCCGGCCCGGTCCCACATCGGTTGATTTGCGTCTCCCTGCAGTTCAGGGACCGGCATCCGTGGCGAGGTACTCTTCCGGTCTGAAAGTCGACAAGAGCGTCAACTCCGACGGCGCGGTCCGAGCCCAAACGACGCTGGAACTTGTGCGGTACGGCGTTATTACCGGCAAAATCACGAGTCCATATGGTACGCCTTTGCCGGGCGCCAGAATGCAGCTTTTTATGAAGGGCCCCATCCTGCCCGGCGCGGAACACTATCCCGTGCAGCAGCGGCTGCCGGACGGACAGGCTGTGTTCGCAGTCGCTTGCGAAAACTCCTCTTCCGACGATCGTGGTGAGTTTCGCTGCGCGTTCCTTACTGCCGGAACTTATTATCTGCGCGCGGAGGGATGGCCCGGCAACGGCCAGTGGGCGTCAGACTACCGGGCCACCTACTACCCCGGCGCGTTGGATTTCGAGTCCGCCAAGCCGCTCCAGTTGGCGGTGGGGCAGAGCATCCGCGCCGACGTTCAGGTCAAACGATTGGCGGGCGTGCGCGTGAGCGGCCGGCTGAGCGCACCGCTATCGGCCCCCGAATTTGACGATACCCGGACTCAGTACTGGGTTACCTTGGTTCCGCCTCACAGCCGTGGAGATGACCCAAGCCCCAGCGCGACAGTTCGGGACCGGGAGTTCGTATTCGAGAACGTGTTGCCAGGGCGATATTACCTAAGAGCCTCCATATTCGAGCGGGCTGCGGACAGTTTCGACAGCGGGGACTGGACGCCGCTCTACGGGATTCTGCGGGAAGTGGAGGTCGGTTCGAACGATGTCGCCGGGTTAGATCTCGTCTTGCAGCCGCTGCCGGAAATCGAGGGTAAGGTGGACTTCACTTCGGGCTGCGCCGCGGTACCCGTGACGCTCCAGGTAATGCCGGTGGGGAGCAGTTACATTTCACAGCGTCCGTTAAAAGTGGACAGTGCCGGCGGCAGGTTCACGTTGCGGGGAGTACCGTTGGGACTTGTGCGCTTGTGGGCAAGCCCGCACTATCCGCCTGCGCAACCGTACTGGGTTCAGGCCGTCACCCTGGACGGTCGCGACATCCGGAACCAGGACTTCGAGACTCCGCTCCCCACTGGAGCGTCCGTGAAAATCACCGTGGTGTGCCCGGCATCAAGGAGCGCGCGATGAAAACGTGGCTGCTCGGGATCGCCCTGGCTTCAGCCTTGCCGTCCCAGGCTCTGGATGGTGTCGTCGTCGATCAACTCACCGGCGCGCCTGTCTCGGGAGTTTATGTGCGGACCCATCGCGCGCCGTACTGCATCACCGACGCCGGGGGGCGCTTTCACCTCGATAGCCCGGTTTCCTCCACTGAAACGTGGCCTGTCTTCTTTGACCGGAGCGGGTACATCCTTCAGCAATCCATCGCGACGCTGGCGCCGGGGGAATCGGTTGCGGCCGCGCGCATCGAGCTAACGCCTCAGGCGGTCGTCTCCGGCACGGTCGAGGACGAGGACGGCTTTCCTTTACAGAGCCCGGTCTACCTGTTAGGCTACCGCCTGGTGAACGGCCGGCGCCAATTGAAAATCATCGCCGGGTCGGCCACGAACGACCTCGGAGAATTCCGCATAGCCGGGCTCGTCGCCGGCCGGTACTATCTCCGTGTTGCGCCTGGACGAGGAGCCTTCTACGAGGCCGGCCGCTACGCGGATGAATACTACCCCGCGGGACTGCATGAGGCGGAGGCAAAACCGATCGACGTGCGCGCGGGCCAGGAGGTCACCGGACTCCGTATGCGGTTGAAACCGAATCTCGGCTTCCGAATCTCCGGCCACATTGTGCTGCCTCCGGAGTACGGCTCCACGGCTACGATTTCGGTCGGATTGACCAACGCCGGGGGAAACGCTACGTTGTTCTCGCGTGGCGCCTTGGTGCAGCCGGATGGGGACAGGAGCTTCACCTGGCGCAATGTCGCGCCGGGCGACTACGAGCTGCGCGTGGGGGTTGGCGTCTCGAGCGTGCTATCCGGCACGCTCTATGCGCGACTACCTGTGCATGTTGACCAAAGCGATCTGAGCGGGCTCGAACTGCGCTGTCACATTGCGCAGCCTGTCGATATTCCGGGAAAGCTCATCTTCGCCGGGGGGGCGCGACCCCGAGCCATGTCGGTCATACTATGGGGCCCGGGCTCACCCAGCGCGCGCGTAGGCGAAGACGGGACGTTCGTCTTGAAAGGCATCATGCCCGGAAGTTACACGGCGGGGACCTTGGAGCTGACGCAAACCGGCCGGGATCGCCCCTTCCAACTGCAGTCGGTGCGTTACGCGGGCCGGGAAGCGCCGGGGCGACGTATCGGCCTGTTCGCACCACCCGGCGGCGCCTCCTTGGAAATCACCGTAGCCGATGCCAGCGCTGTGTTGCCGGTTCGCGCGCTCGCGGATCCTTCTGATGCCGCAACCGTTTCGTGGATCTATCTTGTCAACTCGGAGGGTAATTACCTGTACTCCGTGGCCACGCGAGGCGATCAGGTTCGCGGGCTCAATTTGCTACCCGGCGAGTACCGCGTTTTTGCCACCCGCGACTCGACTTACGGCCAGTCGGCGGACGATCCCGACTTTCTGGCTGCGCATGAGAAGGACATGCCCCTGGTGCGTGTGCAAGCGGGTAAAAACCCTCTCGTTGAGTTGAGAGTGATCTCGAGGTGATTGGCGCCGCGTTTTCGTTCCCCGCCCCGGTTTGCGGTAACATTAGAAATACTGCTACACCCGAAGCAGCTAGCTGGGGAATGGCAGGTCTGCGGTAAATCACAAGAAGAAGGAACCTGGCGTGGCGATCAAGATCGGTATACCTCGCGAGACGTACCCTGGCGAGAGGCGCGTGGCAATGGTTCCGCGCGCCATGGACGTGCTCGCAAAGAGCGGTGTCGAATTCGTGGTGGAAGCGGGCGCTGGCGAGGCGGCCGGCACCCCGGACGCCGAATACGAGGCGAAGAGCGCGCGTATCGTGACATCCCGCGCGGATGTGTTCAAGGAAGCCGACGTCATCCTGCAGGTCCGGACCTTCGGCGCCAATCCGGAGGCGGGCGCGGCGGATTTGCCGCTCCTTCGCAGCGGCCAGATTGTAATCGGTTTCGCCGAGCCGCTTACAGCGGGGAAAGAATGCTCGCAGCTCGCATCGACGGGAGCAAGCCTGCTCTCCATGGAACTGATGCCGCGTATCACGCGCGCACAGAGCATGGACGCACTCTCGTCGATGGCCACCATCGCCGGTTATAAGGCCGTCCTGATGGCTGCCGAAGCCTTGCCGCGCATGTTCCCCATGCTCATGACGGCAGCCGGCACCATCGCTCCGGCCAAGGTATTCGTGCTCGGCGCGGGCGTGGCCGGCTTGCAGGCCATCGCCACGGCGCGCCGCCTGGGAGCCGTGGTAAGCGCTTACGACGTCCGGCCTGCGGTCAAAGAGCAGGTGGAAAGCCTGGGGGCCAAGTTCGTTCAGGTCGAGTTGGAAACAGCGCAGGCCGAAGACAAAGGCGGCTATGCGAAGGAACTCGGCGAGGAATTTTACCGCAAGCAGCGCGAAGTGCTGCTCAGCGTGGTGCGCGAGCAGGACGTGGTCGTCACCACGGCTGCTGTCCCCGGCAAGAAAGCACCCATCCTCATTACCAGGGAAATGATCGCCGCCATGACCCCCGGTAGCGTCGTGGTGGACCTGGCCGCCGAACGCGGCGGCAACTGCGAGGGCACTCAGGCCGGCCGGACCGTTTCCGTCGGCGGCGTCACTTTGATGGGGCCGCTCAACCTGGCGAGCGAGATCCCGTACCACGCCAGCCAGATGTACGCACGCAACATCGCAACTTTCCTCAAGCACCTGATCAAGGACGGCAAGGTCACCCTCAACACCGCCGACGAGATTACCCGTGAAACGTTGGTCACCAACGGCGGCGAGGTGGTTCATGCGCGCGTGCGGCAGGCACTGGGACTGCCCGTTGAGGCGTCCGGCACGAAGAGTGCGTAAGGGCCGGAGCAGAGAATCGTGAAGGGAGATCGAGGCAGATGAAGTTGGACATTGGGTCCTTGTATGTTTTCATGCTGGCCGCGTTCCTGGGCTTTCAGCTCATTCGGGGCGTTTCGCCGCTGTTGCACACCCCGCTGATGTCGCTCACGAACGCGATTTCGGCTATTTCCGTGGTTGGCGCCATCCTGATCACAGGCGAGCAGGGAGCCACTACGCTGAGCAAGATTTTGGGCTTCATCGCCGTCACGGCGGCGATGACCAACGTCGTCAGCGGCTACCTGATCACCGACCGCATGCTCAAGATGTTCAAGAAGAGGGAGCCCGGGAAGAAATGAACGAGTACGTCATCCACATTCTCTACGTTGTCTCGTCGGCCCTCTTCGTCCTGTCGCTTCTCTGGATGAAGTCGCCGGCCTCGGCTCGCCGCGGCGTCTTCGCCGGAGAGTTGGGCATGCTGCTGGCGGTGGTGGGCACTCTGTTGAGCCACCATGTGGTGACTTACGACTTGATCGCCATTGCCTTCCTGATCGGTGCGGTGGCGGGCGTCCCGCTGGCTTACCTGATGCCGATGACGGCGGTCCCGCAGCGGACCGCAATCTCCCATGCCTTCGGCGCTTTGGCCGCCGCCTTGATTGGTACCGCGGAATTCTATGCCAAGCAGCCCACGGGCTTTGTCATGGTGGCGCTGGTGCTCGAGATGCTCCTCGGCTACCTCACGTTCACGGGCAGCTTGATGGCGTTCGGCAAGCTCCAGGAGATCCTGCCCACCCGGCCTATCCTTTACAAAGGACAGAACTTCGTGAACTTGAGCGTCTTCGTCCTGGCGGTCGCCTTGGGCGTGGCGATGATCGTCGACCCGACCCAGCAATGGCTGCTTCCGGTGTTCGCAGGTTTGTCGTTGCTGTTCGGAGTGATGCTGATCGTCCCCATCGGCGGCGCGGACATGCCGACAGTGATCGCGCTGTTGAACTCTTACGCCGGGCTGTCGGCGTGCGCCATGGGCTTCGCCATGGACAACAAGCTGCTGATCATCGCCGGTGCACTGGACGGCAGCTCGGGGTTCATCCTCTCGATCATCATGTGCAGGGCCATGAACCGGTCCTTCACCAATGTGTTGTTCGGCGGTTTCGGGCAACTGCGGGTAAAGGCAGGCCACGCCGAGCAGAAGCCGGTTCGCAGCGCCACGGCCGAGGAAGCCGCCTCAATCCTCGAAGCGGCGCGGCTGGTCCTGGTCGTGCCGGGCTACGGCCTGGCGGTGGCCCAGGCGCAACACAAGCTCCGGGAACTCTACGATCAGTTGACCAAGCGGGGCGTCGACGTGCAGTTCGCCATCCACCCGGTGGCCGGACGCATGCCGGGCCACATGAACGTACTGCTGGCGGAGGCCGACATTCCCTACGACAAGCTCCACGAAATGGACGACATCAATGGAGAGTTCCCGCAGGCGGACGTGGCTCTGGTGGTGGGCGCCAACGACGTCACCAATCCCGCCGCGCGCCACGACGAAAGCAGCCCCATCTACGGCATGCCTATCCTGGACGTGGATAAGGCGCGCACCGTCATGGTCATCAAGCGCAGCATGAATCCGGGATTTGCCGGCATCGAGAATGAGTTGTATTATATGGATCGAACCCTAATGCTGTTCGGAGACGCCAAATCGTTCCTCGGCAATATTGTTAAGGAACTGTCGTCGAACAACAACAGGTAGGGTGAGGAACATTTTTCAGGAGGGGGTGAATGCCGCAGTAGCGGAATTTGCCCCACCCCTGCTGGGAAAATAACCCAATGTGCGCTGGCGTGCCCTGGGCATCACACGAACGTCTGTCGCGCAACTAATTGGATCTAAGGGAAATTCTACTCTGCTGAAGAGTGTTGGATTTTGGGCCACTAGCTGCTGATAAAATCGACGGTCTGGACTGTGTTTTCCCGTGAGGAGGGGTTCTCATGCTAGTCAAGCTGCAAACAGTCAAGCATCTTGGCCTTTTGTTCGCCCTAGTTGTCCTGGTTGGATCCATAGCGTTGGTAAGTGCGCCGGGTCCCATCTACACGGCGAGCAACAAGGAGTTTTACGCCGATCCGAATCTCATCAATTTTGTCCGCCCGGGACTGGTGATGAAGATAACGGCAGCCGAAATCGCCGCTGATGGCACGATCAAGGCGAAGGTGAAGCTGACCGACCCCAAGGGGCTGGGCCTGGACCGGTTGGGGGTGACGACTCCCGGTGCGGTTTCGGTGAGCTTCGTCGTAGCCTATATTCCCAAAGGAAAGACGCAGTACGTTTCCTACACCACGCGGGCGGTGACCAGCCCCATCACGGGGAATACGGCGACGCAAGCCGCTGCCGATTCCGGCGGGACATGGGAAACGACCGGGGACGGCGAGTACACTTACACATTCAGGACGAAGGCTCCTTCGGGATACGACCGGACGGCCACGCACACCATCGGCATTTATGGGAACCGCAACCTGAGCGAGTTCGATCTGCCGACCAACTATGACGACGACTGGTTCAATTTCGTGCCGGATGGCTCAAAGGTGGCCAGCGTTCGAGATGTGGTTCGGACAGCCACCTGCAACAACTGCCACGATCAGTTGGCCGCGCACGGCGGCTCGCGCCGTAGCGTCGAAGTCTGCGTCCTGTGCCACACGCCGCAGACGACCGATCCCGACACCGGGAACACGGTTGACATGCCCGTGATGACACACAAGATCCACATGGGCAAAGACCTGCCTTCGGTGATCGCCGGCAAGCCGTACCAGATCATCGGTTTCAACCAGTCCGTGGCCGACTACTCGACGGTGGCTTTCCCGGCGGACCCGCGCCGCTGCAACGCGTGCCACGACGGTAGCGCCTCGCAAGCGGACAACTACTTCAAGGCCAGCCGGGCGGCCTGCGGCGCCTGCCACGACAACGTGAACTTCAACACCGGCGAAAACCACGTCAACCTCCCACAGGTGTCCGACAACCAGTGCACCACCTGCCACACGCCGGAAGGCGAGCTGGAGTTTGACGCTTCCATCAAGGGAGCGCACACCATACCAACCTTCTCGCGCGAGTTGGCCGGCGTTCAATTCCAGCTCTTCGGCGTAGAGAACGCCGGTCCGGGCAAGAAGCCGATCGCAACCTTCTCTATCAAGCAGAAAGATGGAACGCCCATTCTGCCTTCCAAGATGTCGCGGCTGAGCCTGATTCTGGCCGGCCCGAATACGGATTACGTCGCGCTGCCGGGCGGCTACGTTTCTGAGACGGCGACCGGAGCCCAGTGCAACAGCGACGCTACGGTCTGCTGGTACTCGTTCAACACCGCCATCCCTGCCGACGCCAAGGGCAGTTGGAGCATCGGAATCGAAGGCCGCGTCGACCGGAAGATCTACCCCGGCACGCTGCTCGAACAGACCGTGCGCGACGCCGGGCTCAACAAGGTGATCGCATTCTCTGTCGATGGATCGAAAGTCGCAGCGCGCCGCACCGTGGTAACAACGGCCACCTGCAACAAGTGCCACTCATTCCTGTCGCTGCACGGCGGCAATCGCAACCAGATCGAGCAGTGCGTGCTGTGCCACAATCCAGTCCACACGGATTCGAGTACTCCGCAACGCACCATCGACTTCCGTGTGCTGGTCCACAAGATCCACACCGGCGAGCATCTGGATGCGCCTTACAAGTGGGGCTCGACAGATTATGCCGAGGTGCGCTATCCGGCCCTCGCCCCGAACGGTGAAGGCGGCGACCGCCGCAATTGTGCGATGTGCCACGTCAATTCGAGCGAGCGACTGCCGCTCGCGGCAGGCCATGCTAAAGTGAATGACCCCAGCGCCTACTTCAGCCCGATGGGTCCGGCGACGGCGGCGTGCCTGTCCTGCCACGTGAGCGTTGACGCGGCATCGCACGCTCTAATCAACACTTCGAGCCTTGGTGAAAGCTGCTCGGTTTGCCACGGCTCTTCGGCCGAGTTCTCCGTCAGTAGGGTACATGCCCGTTAGACTCCAGCAAATCCTCCTCACAAAGCAAAAGGCCCGTCTTACGGCGGGCCTTTTGTTGATCCTGGCTCTTCCGGCCGCCGCGGCGCAGCAACCGGCCAAGGCACCGGAGAAGGAGAAGCCCGCCACCTATGTGGGAACGGAGACGTGCCAGGGTTGCCACGAAGATGTGGTCAAGGCATTCCAGAAGAACCCACACCAGTCGGTGGAGACCAGCGAGAAGCGCGGCTGGAAGGGCAAGAGTTGCGAATCTTGCCATGGCACTGGATCCAAGCACGCGGAATCGGCCTCGGCCGCGGACATCTTCAATCCCGCGAAAGCCGCTCCCGGCGAGGTGGACCGGAGCTGCCTGAAGTGCCATCAGAACCAACCCACGCACATCGGGCGCATCCAGGGCGGCCACGGCCGGTCCCAAGTGAGTTGCGCGGCCTGTCACTCGATCCACAAGAACGGTCCCACGGGCCTGGTGGCGAGGAAGCCCGCCGCGGCGAACAAGCAGTGCGCCGGCTGCCACACCTCGGTTTGGGCGCAATTCCAAAAGCCCCACAAGCACCCGCTTGCAGAGGGCGCCATGAGCTGCGTCGACTGCCACAACCCCCACGGCAGCTTCTTGCCGAAAATGATGCAGACGGCAGGCGGCAACCAATCCGGCTGCTTCAAGTGCCATGGAGACAAACGCGGTCCCTTTATTTACGAACATGCGGTCGTAAAGATGGAAGGCTGCGCCACCTGCCACGAGCCGCACGGTTCGGCCAATCCCAAAATGCTTACCCGTCACGAGGTGAGCGTGCAGTGCCTGGAGTGCCACGCCAACATCGCGCAGCCCTCGGGAGCGAATCCCGGCGGCACGGTGGGCGGCATACCTCCCGCGTTCCACAACCTGCAGAGCGCGCGTTACCGCAACTGCACCACTTGCCACATCAAGGTGCACGGATCGAACGTGAGCCGGACGTTACTGCGATGAAACTCTTCCTGACTGCATTCGTAGGCGCAACGCTTCTGGCGCAGCAGGCCGCCACGCCTCCGGCGGCCCCGCAGCAACCTGCGCCGAAGACGGAGGAGAAACAGCCCGAAGAGAAAAAGGAAGAGGCGGCGCCCGCCGCGGAACAGTGGCTTGGCGGGAGCGTCGAATTCGGCTACCGCTGGCTCACGGACGTAGCCGGCAACTTCAACGCCTACCGCAGCGTGGTGAACCTCGGCGAAGGGCCGAAACTGCTCAACGCGGACTTCACTATCCGGAACTCCACTCACAAGGTGTTCGACCGGATGAACGTGCTTCTCCACGGCTGGGGAGGCGATCCGTACAACACCGCCCGCGTGGACGTCTCGCGCGAGAAGAGTTACCGCCTGACCGCGGACTACCGCAACATGGCGTACTTCAACTTCCTGCCCTCCTACGCTAATCCGCTCCTTTCGAGCGGTGTCCTGATGAACCAACATTCCTTCGACACCGCCCGGCGTTACGTCGATCTCCAACTGGACCTGTTGCCCGGCGCCCGCATCACCCCGTACCTGGGCTACACACGCAACTCCGGGTCCGGCTCGGGCCTGACGGATTTCGTCATGGACCAGAACGAATATCCCGTCCGTAACTTTCTGGGCGACAAGACGGACGAATTCCGAGGCGGCGTGCGCCTGGAGTTCAACCGCTTCCACGTAACGCTCGAACAGGGCGGTCAGACGTTCAAGGACGACCAGCACGCAACGAATTCGCAGTTCACTTACGGCAACCGTCTGACGCCGGTTTTGGGCAAGACGCAGTCCCTCACTGCGCTGGACCAGATCTACGGCATCCGCGGCGACGGTATTTACAGCAAAGTGCTGGCCACGGCCAGCCCGGCGAGTTGGGTGAACCTGTCGGGGCAATTCCTGTACAGCCGCCTGAACACGAATTCGCGGTATGCCGACAACGCGGCCGGGCAATTCGTAATCCTCAGCGCGCTGCAGCTTTTCACCGGCCAGCGCGATACTTTCGCCGCGCTGGCCAAGCAGCCGCATACTTCGGGCAGCGCCGGCATCGAGCTGAAGCCGCTCCGGCGGTTGCGCCTCCTGGAGAGCTGGACGACGGACCGCTTCCACAACGCCAGTTCGGTCGCGCTGGCGGAGCTGGTTCTGTTGACCCCGTCATCGATGACGAACGGCGCGACATTGGGACTCGGAGCTGCGGACCGGCTGATTTACAACTACAACCAGCAACAGGTGGACGTCCTGTTCGACGTCACCAGGAAATTCACCTTGCGCGGCGGACACCGGTATGTTTGGGGCGATGCACAGTATACGCCGCCGGTGTTGAGTTACGTCGAAGGATTGCAGGCTACTGAATTGCGGCGGCACGCCGGTCTTGCCGGCGCCTATTTCCGGCCGACGTCGAAGTTGTCGTTTACCACGGACTTCGAAGCGGCCAGCGGGGACCGGACCTACTTCCGTACCAGCCTGCAGGACTACACGAAGATGACGGCGAGGGCGCGCTACCAAGTTCACACGGCGCTGCAGATGTCCGCCAGCTTTTCGCTGCTCGACAACCAGAATCCCTCGCCGACGGTGAATTACGATTTCCGCTCGCGCGCGAATTCGCTCTCGCTTTACTGGACGCCGGCGGGCGGGAAATGGATCGGCGTGCTGGGCGAGTACACGCGCTCAACGCTGCGGTCCGACATCACTTACCTGGTCCCGCAGACGCTCACGCGCACACGCTCGTTTTACCGGGATAATGCGCACAGCGCGACGTCGCTGGTGGACTTCAATCTGCCCGAGATGAACGGCGCCAAGCCCAAGATCAGCGTGGGCGGCTCGTTCTACCTTTCGAGCGGCACCCGGCCGACCGACTATTACGAGCCGACAGGCCGCTTCTCGATTCCGCTACACAAGCTAGTCGCCTGGTTCGCCGAATGGCGGTACTACGGGCTGGCGGAGACCTTCTATGCGTACGAAGGCTTCCGCACGCACCTGTTCACCATGGGTCTGAAAATCGGGCAGTAGGGCCTCCGGACGGCGCATCAGTAAATGGCTCGAAGGTCGCTCAGGCGTATACGGTTGTCGCGCACCGGAACGAGTTCATTCACATAGACGAAGTGATCCCGCAGTTCCACGATCACTGCGTTGAGCGAGAGCGGATAGTCGACGACGGAGTCGCCGCCGCGCGCAGTCCAGTTGCCGTTGTGCGGCCAGGGATAGTCGGGGCGGAACTGGCCGGGGATGTCTACCTCCACCCAGCGCCAGCCGTCGAAATTGATGAAGCCGTGTCCGTAAGAGTCCTCTGAGCCGCCCACGCCGGTCCAGCGCTCGCCCTTGGCATCGGTCAACTCGAACGTGATGCGGCCCCAGGCGGAATTGCCGTTCACCCACAGTCCGAGCCGCCGCGGCTGGCCTCTGAGCGGCGAAGGCTGCCGCCGTTCGAGAACGCTGTACATGGGCAACAGCGGACTGCCCGGCGCCGCGCCGGCACTCACTTCGACCACGGCACCGCGCACGGGATCGACAGTTGCCTTGAAGTTGAACGTGCCGGGGCGGCGCGGATAGCGCGGGTTCCCTTCTTCGAGCAATTCGTCGCGTCCCGCGCGCGGTTGCCAGTGCTGCAGCCCATCCAGTGCGTCCACGGCGATCGAATCGGCGGGCGGCCGCTCGTCGTAGGCAGGCACGCCGGCTGACAGCCGTGTGATGTGGGCCTTCGTTTTCAGATAGACCGGCGACTCGCACAACGCGACGCCGCTCGCATTCAGTTCCGTCCGGCGGCCCATCGCGTCGATCACCACGCCGCCGCTTCCACCCTCCAGGGCCAGCGCAGCCTTGCGGTGGCCACGCGTGGTCCACATGGGGTAAACGTTTTCACCATCGCCTGCGATGAAATGGAGCGCGTAGACGCTGGTGGATCCGGTATCGACGCGGTCCGCGTACCGGGCTCGATCAAGCACGCTGGTCATCGTCGCGTAGGCGACGTAGGATGCTTTAGGGCTCGGCTCCGGCGCGCGGTGGCAGAGACCCACCGAACCCCAGCCGCTGCGGTAGTAATCGTTGGCGACATCGGTGATCATGGCGCTCATGCCGAACAGCTTCACGCCATAGGCAAGGCCCAGGAGCATGTCGCGAACATAGTAGTTGGCCTGGTCGCGTTCGCTCAGGTAGCCGGGCGCGGTGCCGTGGAAAAGCGATTCGACCATGATGGTGTCGAGGTTCCGATACCCGTACAGCTTCTTCCACTCCTGGATGAAATACAGGGCATTCACGTCGTCGATGTCAGGAGGGCGTTCGGGCTGCATGCGGTAACCACCGACTTCGAGGCTCAAGGCATCGAGTAGCTTCACCGGAAAGCCACGCCGGAGGAACTCCTCGGTGAAGTTGGGCCAGGCGCCCAGCGCCAGCTTCTCCTTCGGCAGGGCTGTCTTGGAGAGCGTCGCGTAAGCCGTGGCGCGGTCCCAGTAAGCCTTCAAGCGGGCCTTCTCGTCGTCGTTCAATTCAAGGCGCGGACGGCCCGTCAGCGCCGGCGGGAAGTACCAGTGGTGGCGATCCGAGATCCGATCCTCCCAGTAGATCTGCCAGTAAAGCGGGTCGGAGTCGCGCGTCTTCATTTTCTCGACCATCTCCCGCGCGGCGGTCTCCGGCTCGCCGGGAATGGGTTGGGAGGTGTAGAAGATCCCGGTGACGATGTCGGTGCCAGTCCCGATGCCGTACTTGCGCTTGGAGGGATATCCGGCACCCAGGGTGTGGCGCGCCCCGGCACGGCGCATGAGAACTGCCTCCACTTCGTTTGGAGGCGTGAGATGCCCGCCGCCCCAGCTCCACATGCCAAAGGGCGAGTCGCGCTCGGCCTTCCGCGTATCCGGCGGCAGGACCGCGTAAGTGGTGGAACGCTCGACAAGCGTGACCCCGCGCGCATCCGTCAACCGGAACACTGCGTCGAATTTGCCTAGTCCGGCCCCGGGCAGCGTGACCGGCTGCATCCGCTTCTCTCCAGGACGCAGAGTGATTGCCTTCCGCTGCTGGATTCCGGCGCCGCCGGGGCCTTGCGCCTGAAAGAAGGCGGTGACGGTTTGCGATTCGCCGGTGACGTTTTCCAGGTAGAGGTCGAACCGCGGAGTCTCTTCGGGCAAGAAAAGGTGGCCCAGGGTGGGCGACGTCGCCACCATACGTACGGGAGACTCTTCGAGAGTGACGGCGTGGATGCGCACGCCGCTTTTCGGGCCGAGCGGCAGCATGCAATTCAAGTCCGCGCGCAATTCCCTGGTGAACTCGATATCCAACCAGGGCACATTGGCATCGAGTTTGAGCACTTCGCTCGGATTGCCTTGCGCCTTGAGGACATCGGCCGACAGCACATCCTGGAGCGCGCCCGGGTGCAGAGGAACCTCGACGAGCCACAGGCGCCCGGACCTGGACGCAATGGAAGGCGGCGAGCCGGAGCGAATCTTCTCGCCGGAGCGCGGCACTGGGACTTCGGAATCGGCGAAGAAGGAACCGTTCGCACCCCGGTATCGTACCAGGCGCACAGTGAGCTTCGGACTCAAGTCCGCGTCGTCGCTTGCGGAAGCCAGCAGCCACGCGCGGTGGTAATAGCGTTTCGGCACGCGCAGCAGGATGGTCACCGGGTCTCCGTCCATGGCGCTGATGCTGTTGAACTGTTTCTGGTAAAGGCTTCCGGGGCCGCTGGGCTTCTTGCGGATGCGCAGGCCCGCTTGAGAGACGTCGATCGCCGCGCCGCCCAACTGGAACGGCACGCCGCCGACACGGATCCTGGCGGCTTGGGCCGCGTCGTTCGGCATATTCCCGTAGCCAGTGAGGTCCACCGGTTGATAACCGCCGCGCACGGACCGGGATTCGCTCACGCGGAAGGCGCGCGAATCGGCGCCAGCAGGCAAGTGCAAAAGGATCTCCCCTGCGGTGGCAGCCCGCGGTATTTCGCCTATGGCGCGGCCGTCAAACCAGTACCACACGGTTTGCCGGGAAACCTCCGCTCGGATCGTGAACCAGCGCCCACGCCAGCCCGGCATGACGCGGGCCTCGCGTTCGATTTCTTCGTAGGCGCCCGCGCCCCAATCCTTGTGCGGGACAGGCTTCAGCAGCTCCGCCTCCTCAGCAAGCGCTTTACCGTCGCGCAGCAACCGCAGCGCGACTCGGGAATCCTCCGCATCCGGCACCGCTTCGAGCGCTCCGCCCGCTTCGAGACGCACGGCTTCTCCAGGCTGCGCAAAGCGGACTTCGGCTTCGACTATGTACGCGTTCGTGGGAGGAGCAGCCAGACGGCGCGGCTGCGCCTGAAGCGCGGCGGAAACCGCGCAAAGCAGAACAACGGCGGCACCAACACGGCCCGGCATGAGAGGCAGTATATCGTGCTTCGGCGCCGGCAAAGCGGGCGGTAGGCCTGATGCGACATAATTACAATTTGCCCGGTGTGCCGGGACGTATTATCTATGCCCAAGCGAAACGACATCGAAAAAGTACTCATCATCGGCTCCGGACCCATTGTCATCGGACAGGCCTGTGAGTTCGACTACTCCGGCACACAAGCCTGCAAGGCGCTGCGTGCGGTGGGCTACAAGATTGTTCTGGTGAACTCCAATCCCGCCACCATCATGACCGATCCCGGCATGGCGGATGTCACTTACATCGAACCGCTGAATCTCGCCAGCCTGACCAACATCATCGAGAAGGAACGCCCCGATGCGCTGCTGCCCAACCTGGGCGGCCAATCCGGTCTGAATCTCTGTTCGGAGTTGGCTCGCGCCGGAGTGCTCGACAAGTACGGCGTGCGGGTCATCGGCGTTCAGGTGGACGCCATTGAGCGTGGCGAAGACAGGGTCGCGTTCAAGGAAACGATGAACCGTCTCGGCATCGACATGCCGAGAAGCGCGCCGGCTTACTCGGTAGAGGAATCGCTGAAGATCGCGGACGATCTCGGCTATCCCGTCGTGATCCGCCCCGCCTACACCATGGGTGGAACAGGTGGGGGCCTGGTGTGGGACGCCGAGGAACTTCGCGTGGTGGCGAGCCGCGGACTCTCCGCCAGCCTGGTGGGCCAGGTCCTGGTCGAGGAATCCGTGCTGGGGTGGGAAGAGCTCGAACTCGAAGTAGTGCGCGACGCGAAGAACCAGATGATCACCGTCTGCTTCATCGAGAACGTCGACGCCATGGGCGTGCACACGGGCGATTCCTTCTGCACCGCGCCCATGCTCACCATCTCCACTGACTTGCAGCGGCGCCTCCAGGAGATGTCGTACAAGATCGTCGAAGCCATCCAGGTGATCGGCGGCACCAACATCCAATTCGCGCACGATCCGAAAACCGGGCGCGTGGTGGTCATCGAGATCAATCCGCGCACTTCGCGGTCTTCCGCGCTCGCGTCGAAGGCCACCGGCTTCCCTATCGCCCGCATCTCCTCGCAGCTGGCGGCCGGCCTCACCCTGGACGAGATCCCGTACTGGCGCGACGGCACGCTCGAGAAATACACGCCTTCGGGCGACTACGTCGTCGTGAAGTTCGCCCGGTGGGCTTTCGAGAAGTTCCGCGGCGCCAAAGACGTGCTGGGCACGCAGATGCGCGCCGTCGGCGAAGTGATGAGCATCGGCAAGAATTACAAGGAGGCGCTGCAGAAGGCTATCCGGTCGCTCGAAATCGGGCGCTACGGATTCGGTTTCGCCAAGGATTTCAACCAGAAGTCCCTTGATGAGCTGCTGGCCCTGTTGGAGCAGCCGACCAGCGAACGACAGTTCATGATGTACGAGGCGCTGCGCAAGGGCGCCTCTGTCGATCTGCTGGCGAAGAAGACATACATCAAGGCCTGGTTCATTCAGCAAATGAAGGAACTGGTCGATCTCGAAGAGGAAATCCTGCGCTATCGCGGGCAGGCGCTTCCGGACGAGCTGTTGACCCGGGCCAAGAAGGACGGCTTCGCGGACCGCTACCTGGCCAAGCTGCTCGAAGTCAAAGAAAGCGAAATCCGCGAGCAGAGGAAGAAGCTTGGCGTGGTGGAAGCCTGGGAGCCTGTGCCGGTAAGCGGGGTCGAGAACGCCGCTTATTACTACTCCACATACAATGTGCCGGACCGCAGCGTCGCCAGCACGGGTAAGCCCAAGGTGATGGTGCTGGGAGGCGGTCCCAACCGCATCGGTCAGGGTATCGAATTCGACTACTGTTGCGTCCACGCCGCCTTCGCCATCCGCGACGCGGGCTACGAGTCGATCATGGTGAACTGCAATCCGGAAACCGTATCGACCGATTACGACACGTCCGACAAGCTGTATTTCGAACCGCTCACCTTAGAAGACGTTCTCAGCATTTACGAGAAAGAGAAACCGCGGGGCGTGATCGTGCAGTTTGGCGGCCAGACTCCGTTGAATTTGGCGAACAGTCTGGCCGCGGCGGGCGTCAAGATCCTGGGCACCTCTCCGGACACCATCGACCTGGCCGAGGACCGCGACCGGTTCCGCAAGATGATGGACCGCATGGGGATTCCGATGCCGGAGTCGGAAATGGCCGTCAGCGTGGAACAGGCCATCGCGGCGGCCGGACGCATCGGCTATCCGCTCATGGTGCGGCCCTCCTATGTGCTAGGCGGCCGCGGCATGGAGGTGGTGCACGACGAAGACATGCTGCGCCGTTACATGGCCGCGGCGGTGAACGTCACCCCCGAGCGGCCCATCCTGATCGACAAGTTCCTGGAGAACGCCATCGAGTCGGAGGCGGACGCCATTTGCGACGGGACAGAAGTCTTCCTGCCCGCGGTGATGGAGCACATCGAATATGCGGGCGTGCACTCGGGCGATTCGGCGTGCGTGATCCCGCCGGTTACCATCCCGGCGAAGCATCTGGAAGCGATCGAGGAGTACACGCGGCGCATCGCTCTGGAGTTGGGCGTGGTGGGCTTGATGAACATGCAATACGCCATCGCCAACGACAAGGTATACGTGCTCGAAGCCAACCCGCGCGCCTCGCGCACGGTGCCGCTGGTTTCGAAGGTCTGCAACATCCAGATGGCGCGCGTGGCTACGCAGATCATGCTGGGACGGAAGCTGGCCGGCTGCGGCCTGAAGCACCGCCCGATCCCGCACTTCGGCGTGAAGGAAGCGGTCTTCCCGTTCAACATGATGCCGGAAGTGGACCCGCTGCTCGGGCCGGAAATGCGCTCGACGGGCGAAGTCCTGGGCTTGGCCTCGTCGCCCGGGGAAGCCTTCTTTAAGGCGCAGGAAGCGACGCAATCGCCCCTACCGCTCGAAGGAACGGTGTTGATTACGGTGGCCCGGCGTGACCGCGGTGGCTTGCTGGAAGTAGCGCGCCAGTTCGCGGATCTCGGGTTCCGGATTCTGGCCACCAAAGGCACTGCAGCGTGGCTCGCCGAGCGCGGTATCGTAGCGACGCCCGTGAACAAGCTGCAGGAAGGCCAGCCGAACATTGTGGACTTGATCCGGGACCGCCAGATCCAACTGATCGTCAACACACCGGCTGGCAAAGAGAGCGAGTTGGACGACTCCTACATCCGCAAGAACGCCATCAAGTACAAGCTGCACTACATCACGACGCTGGCCGGTGCCATGGCCGCAGCCAAGGGCATCGCAGCTCACCGCCAGAGCGGCGGCGCCTCATCCTGCCGTTCGCTGCAGAGCTATCACGCCGGGATTGTGTAAAGAGGGAATCGCGCGGCCATACCCGATCGACCCCGGGTTTGCGCGCGGCGGCGAACTACTCACGATGACACAAGAACGCCCGCTCCCCAATAGAGAGGAACGGGCGTTTTGAACGACAGGCTGTTGCCGGGTTAGAAGTACAGCTTGGCGCCTAACGTGACGTTTCGCGGCCCATTGACTTGGCTCGAGATCACACCGAATCCGGACGATCCAACCTGTGAGTTCGGGATGCCGAAACGCACTGTGTTGGTGAAGTTGGTCGCTTCACCGCGCAGTTCGAAGTAGCGGTCTCCCTTCTCGTTCAGGTAGAAGTGCTTGAACAGCGAGACGTTGATGTTATGCAACCCCGGAGCCCGGACGCTGGTCAGCGTGCGCGGCGCGGTGCCCCATGCATACGTCGACGGCCTGGAGAAAGCCGCCGGATTCAGGTACTTGGTCAGCTTGTCACCCGCGGATCCGGGCATACTGGGATCCGAGAGCAAATTGGGCCGCTGGGTGGCTCCGGCTTCGATAGTCTTTGCGCCAGACAGGGTCGGAACCAGCGGCTGACCAGTCTGCTCGGTCAGGATGCCGTTCACTTGCCAGCCTCCGACGAAGCCGTCCAGGATCTTGTTCATTCCCGAACCGATCGAGCCGCGGCGGCCGAAGGGAAGCGCATAGTTGAAGTCGGCGATGAACCGGTGGTTGATGTCGAACAGCGACACGGCACGCTCCAGGCGCAGATTATCCCAAACCTGAGGACGCGGACGGCCGCCCGCCGCCGAGTAGAGCCAATCGAGGTTGGGGTCGTCGGCGCTCTCACTGTCGTTGATCATCTTCGACCACGTGTAGTGAGCGGTCATGGATAACCCATGCGTCATGCGCTTGGTGAACTTGATCTGCCCGGCGTGGTAAACCGAGTTGCCGATAGGCGGCCCGGGGCGCCCAGCAATGGCGGCATATTGCGGATAGGGCCGCAACAACGTCTGCCGCGTCACTTTGGGCTGGCTCAGCGCCGAGTTGGGATCGGTGATGTAGCCGTAAAACGGGTTGTCCACCATCGTGTAGAGGCCGTCGCCGAGGCTCAGTGCCTGCGCCGAGCTCATGTAGTTGGGTTGCCGGCGCATATTCCCAAAGCCGAGGTGCGTGCCCTTGCTGCCGGTGTAAACCAATTCAACCACGGAATTGGCGGGCAGTTCGCGCTGGACCGACAGGCTCCACTGCTGATACTGCGGCGCGCGGCCCCAGTCGCGGACCGGCCCATAGATGACGTTGCCGACGTCAAACAAGGCGCCGACGCTGCTGCCTACGGGCTTCAGTGGACCGGAACTGCCGAAGGGCGCGGTTAAGGTGCGGAATTGATGCACGCCACCGTCCACCGAGGGCGTAATGGAAGTGCTGGTGGTGTAACCATCGGCCAACTCCGCCGTGTTCTGATAGCTCGGAATTCCGTAGTAGATGCCGTAACCACCGCGCAGCACCATGTGGCTGGCGAACTGGTAGGCAAAGCCGACGCGCGGCGCAAGGTCGCGAGTGTCCGCATCATACGAGGTGCGGTTGTTGGCGTCCGTATAAACGTAGCCGCCCTTCAGATTTGGGTAGCCAGGTACGTTCAAGGGCGACTTCATGTTGAGGTCGATCCAATCGAAGCGGTTGAACCGCTCGATGGCCGGCCGGAGCAGTTCCCAACGCAGACCCAAACTCACCGTCAGGCGCGGAGTAAGCCGGATGTCGTCGTTAGCGTAGAAAGCGTATGTGTGCGAGGCCACGGCCGTGTATGCGTCGGTACCCTGGCTTCCGCTCCCCATCCAGCCGGTCATGAACGAGGCTAGCGCGTTGCCCTGCAACGAATTCGCACTCAACGGGTTTTGCATCGTTTCGTTGCGGTTGAAGTAGATCCCCATGGCGTTGAACCCGGGTTGGCCGTAGTTGAGCATGAGGATTCTCGCTTCGCCGCCCGCCTTGAAGGAATGGATACCGGCCATCTTCGTCACGCTGCCGATGAAATGCGTGTTGGTTTCGGCGCGGCGGATATGCTGCCACTGGCTCGGACCCAGCATGGTGTAACCATCAGGGTAGAAGGCGGGCGCCTGCTGCACGTCGAGCGGACCCGTGAATCCGAGGGTCTTTTCGTCGAACCCGGTCCCCGGATGATCGATGCGGCCCGAATCGGCATACAACCGGGCTATGCCGGCACGGAGGCTGAGGATGGTCGTGGGGTTGAGAATGTGAGTGTAGTCGGCCACGCCGTTCTGGGGACGGCTGATGCCGCGGTTATAGTTGCTCGGCACCATGTAGTTGCCTTCGCCCCACATGTTGTTGTCGTTCCCGCTAGTGCCTACTTCACGGCTGTAGCGGACCGACAACCTCTGATTCGGGTTGAAGTTGTGGTCCACCTTCACGTTCTGCTGGTACCACGAATAGTGGCTGGAACCCTGCTTGAAGAAGTTGCCGATGTGCGCGGCTGTCTGTCCGGGCAGGTTGGGGTCCGGGTAAAATGCCAGGACCTTCGTCGCCACCGGACTCCAGACCGACTTCGGAACTATGTTGCCCGCGAACGCGTTGCGCACCCAATTACCGCTGGCATCCTGGTGCACTGAGTTCGGGTCGAAAATCGAGATCGCCTGCCCAGCGCTGTTGAAGGTTTGGCTGAAGTCTCCGTTCTTCTCGAGCACGGTCGGCACAGTGTCTCTCTCCTCCGCTCCGCCGGGCGACCGAATCTTCTCGTGGTGGAAGAAGAAGAAGGTGCGGTTGCGGCCGTCATAGACCTTCGGGATGTAAACCGGCCCGCCGACTGCGCCGCCGAACTGATTGGTACGGAACTTCGCGATTTGCCCGCCGGAGGCGTTGGAGAAGTAGTTGTTCGCGTTCAATTTGTTGTCGGCGTGGAATTCGAACAAGCTGCCATGAATGTCATTGCCGCCCGAGCGCGTGACCATGTTGATGACAGTGCTGCCCGTCATGCCATATTCCGCGCTGAAACTGTTGGTCTGAACCTTGAACTCCTGGACTGCTTCGACACGGGGGGTGAAACTGACCACCGTGATACCGGAGTTGTGTTCCTGGTTGGTGACGCTGACGCCGTCAATCAGCACGTCCGATTGGGAGTTGCGAGCTCCGTTCGATACGAAGTTGACGTCGCCGCTGGGATTACCGCCGACGCCGACCACGCCGGGCGCGAGGGTTGCCAGGGCCAGAGGATTGCGGCCGACCGGCATATCCAAAATCGAGTTGTTGCTGACTACACGGCCCAGAGTCGCGTTTACGGCATCCAGGCGGGGGGCTTCCCCGGTGACTTCCACCTGGGTAGCCACTTCACCGGGAGTGAGCGTAACATCCACCCTTGCGGCCTGCTGCACCTGCAGCACCATGCCGGAACGAACGAAGGTCTGGAAACCCTTCATTTCCACTTCCAGTTTGTAACTTGCCGGTGGCAGGAACGTAAAGATGTAACGGCCCCGCTCGTCGGTAACCTTTGTCTGCGTAACGTTGGTTGCTTCGTTGGTTAACTTCACTGTCGCCTTGGGAACGACGGCTCCCGAGGAGTCAGAGATTAGCCCTTCCAGGGTGGCTGTGTACGCCTGGGCGTAGAGCGGGGCGGACCCGCCAATTACCAAGGACAATAGCAGACCCCAGAGGACCCCATACTTCCATTTCTTTTCTCTAATTGTCATTGCGGCCTTCTCCGCGGTATTACGGGCACTGAGCCCGCATCTCTTATCCAGGCCAGATGCCAGGGTGTGCGGCTTTCGTGAAGACAGCCCCGTTAACGGGCCCGCACACTGCCCCCACCTGCTTGGATATGCCAAATTTAGCATAGGCTAGTGCCTCCGTCAAGCAGAATACGGCAGATACTTGCAAAATGACGCAAACTCGAATAGAATACTGCTTGCGTCATTGCGCCCCGGCGTGACCATAACAACCAATAGTGGATTCGTTGCTCCAAAAGAGGTGCGGTGGCCAAGGAGACGGGTTATGATGGACCATGCCCACAACGCGTGGAAAGGCGAACAAACACGCAGTTCACGGCAACGAGGCGCAGACACCCTCGGAAAGCGTAGAGCCGATGAACAGGGGTAGCCATCGTCTGTTCACCGATGAGCGCCGCGCGCGCATCCTGCAGATCCTGGAGCAGGAGCACCGGGCAGCCGTGGCGGACCTTGCGAGCCGTTTCGACGTGAGCGAGGACACGGTCCGGCGCGATCTGCGCGAGCTCGAAACCCGCGGGCAGATCCGCAAGACGCACGGCGGCGCGCTACGGCACACGACGCCGGCGGTGTCCTACGACAAGCGCTTGACGCAGTCTACCGAATTGAAAGAGGCTCTGGGCCGCCGCGCGGCGGAAATGGTTCAGGACGGCGACTCGCTGATCATCGACGGCGCGACCACGGCGATCGGGGTAGCCCGGGCATTGGGTCAGCGCCGCGCCAAGGTGCTGACCAATAGTCTGGAAGTCGCCGCCATCGTGGCCGACCTGCCGAATATCGAGCTGACCGTACTGGGAGGCCGTTGGGATCCGCTGCACCGCCAACTGGTGGGGCAAACGACGATCGACCAGATCTCCCGCTACCGCGTGGACAAGCTATTCCTGGGCATGGGAGCGCTCGACCGCAAGAGCGGTCTCACAGAGCCGACCGATGAAGACGCGGCTGTGAAGCGGGCCATGATCAGCGTGGCGCAGCAGGTAATCGGCTTGGCCGACCATACCAAGCTGGAGACGGTCTCTTTCGCCTGCGTCGCCCCGGCTTCGGCCATCGACGTTCTGGTGACCGACGAACTGGCCGACTGTTCGCCCTTCGACGACCTGGGCTGGGAAGTGATCCGCGTTGCCGATCCGGCGGCAGCGGCGGGCGCACCGTCCTAGGTTCAGCGCCGGTGTCTTAGCGGGCGCAATTCCGCTTTGCGGACCAGAATCTCGGCGTATTCGGACTGGATCTGAATCTTGCCGGCGGTGTGTGACGCCTTGGTACCGTGCATGACCACGACGCCGTTGACCAGGTTCGTGATCGAGTCGCCGTCGCAGATCACTTCCGAGCGATTCCACTGGCCCAGGGGCTTCTCCACTTCCTGGCGTCCGCGAAAGCCCAGCTTGTCCTGCCAGGCCTCGTCGCGCCCGTACCAATCGAAGCGCCCGCTGTCTTTCCTCACCGGCGTGCCGCCTTTGTGCCAGTAAAGCTCCTTGTTCGCTCCCACGCGTGTTTCGACGGTGAGCGATGGCTTGTTCTTGCCGTTCACCAGGATGATGTCGCCGCAGCCGCCCTCGATGATCTGGCATTCGATGGATTCCATCCAGATGCCGCCGGCAGCGCCGTCTTCGCCGACCGAATGCACCAGGATCCCGCTGTCGCGCGCCCTGTTCTCGCGCGGCGGCCACGCTTTGCCTCCCCATTTCCACTCGACGATCAGATGGTAGTCGCGGTACGCCTCTTTTGTGATGACGGCACCCAGTTCCTCGCCCGAAATGTGGATGACGCCACCGCGGACCGTGAACACCTTCTTCGGATCTTCGTATTTGGTCGGTTTCAGATAGGTGTAGAAGTTGTCCAGGTTCTTGCCGTTGAACAGGCGGATGGTGCGGCGGGGCGTAATGACCTGATCCTGGGCCGCGGCCAGCGAACAGAGCAGAAGAATACCGAGGAAGCGTTTCACCGCTACATTGTACCTGGAACGGGAAACGCGCCGAGAGCGTCTTCGACGGCGGCGGCGACGCGCAACAGCGCCGCTTCCTTGAATGCCCGGCCGACGATCTGCAGCCCCATGGGCAGGCCGCTCGAATGTATCCCGCTGGGGATGCTCACGGCAGGCAGGCCAAGGAGGTTGATGGCCCGCACGTTGCGGGTCGCGGCGAGCCGCACGTCTTCATCCTTGCCCTCGATAGTGATCGTGGTCTGGCCGATCCGGGGCGCGGGCACCGTCGTGGTGGGCGTGAAAAGGCAATCGATCTTATCCCAAAGCGCCGTGAACTCGCGCGTGAG
>Ga0116191_1000978_pt1 | contig 23947 bp, 21 predicted proteins | sample AD_UKC111_MetaG_FD_89897 | JGI IMG/M metagenome (GOLD analysis project Ga0116191, IMG submission 89897) | Active sludge microbial communities of municipal wastewater-treating anaerobic digesters from Hong Kong - AD_UKC111_MetaG | ecosystem: Engineered > Bioreactor > Anaerobic > Digestate... | reverse complement strand
GGCTCGGAAGCCAAGCAGATGCTGGGGCGGGTGCCGGGCAACATCGAGGCGATCCGCCCGATGAAGGACGGCGTGATCGCCGACTTCACCGTCACCGAGCAGATGCTCAAGCAGTTCATCCGGATGGTCCACCCGGGGTCGCTGTTCGCGCCGAACCCGCGGATCATCATCTGCGTGCCCTGCGGCTCGACCCAGGTCGAGCGTCGCGCGATCCGCGAGTCGGCGCTCGGCGCCGGCGCCTCGCAGGTGTTCCTGATCGAGGAGCCGATGGCGGCCGCGATCGGCGCGGGCCTGCCGGTGTCCGACGCGACCGGCTCGATGGTCGTCGACATCGGCGGCGGCACGACCGAGGTCGGCGTGATCTCGCTCGGCGGCATGGTCTACTCCGGCTCGGTGCGGGTCGGCGGCGACAAGTTCGACGAGGCGATCATCAACTACATCCGCCGCAACTACGGGATGCTGATCGGCGAGACGACCGCCGAGGCGATCAAGAAGGAGATCGGCTCCGCCTTCCCCGGCTCCGAGGTCAAGGAGATGGAGGTCAAGGGCCGCAACCTCTCCGAGGGCATCCCGCGTGCGTTCACGGTCTCGTCGAACGAGATCCTCGAGGCGCTGACCGATCCGCTGAACAACATCGTCTCGGCGGTCAAGATCGCCCTGGAGCAGACTCCGCCCGAGCTGGGCGCCGACATCGCCGAGCGGGGCATGATGCTCACCGGCGGCGGCGCGCTGCTGCGCGACCTCGACCGCCTGCTGATGGAGGAGACCGGGCTGCCGGTGCTGGTCGCCGACGACCCGCTGACCTGCGTCGTGCGCGGCTGCGGTCTGGCGCTGGAGCGGATGGACAAGCTCGGGACGATCTTCACGAGCGAATGACCTGAAGGCGGGGCAATGGATCGCAGTCCGCCGCCCTTCTTCAAGCAGGGTCCCTCCTCCAACGCCCGTCTCGCCTTCTTCGCGCTGCTCGGCATCGCGCTGCTGGTGATCGACTCGCGCACCGGCCTGCTGAACGCGATGCGCCAGGGCATCGGCACCGTGCTGTACCCGCTGCAGCGCACCCTGCTCGTGCCGCGCGACGCGCTGTCGATGTCGACCGACTACCTGACCGAGATCCACCGGCTGCGGGCCGAGAACGCCGAGCTCAGGCGCATCGAGACGGCGAACGCGCGCCAGCTGCTGCAGGTCGAGCAGCTCGCCCAGGAGAACCGGCAGCTGCGCGAGCTGACGGGCGCGCGCGATCGTGCGGCGGTGAAGAGCGTGGTCGCGGAAGTGCTCTACGACACGCGCGACCCGTTCACCCGCAAGCTGGTGCTCGACAAGGGCCTGCAGCACGGCGTGGGGGTCGGCCAGCCGGTCGTCGACGCCCAGGGCGTGGTCGGGCAGGTCACCCGGGTGTTCCCGCTGTCCGCCGAGCTCACGCTGGTCACCGACCGCAACATGACGATCCCGGTGCAGGTGCAGCGCACCGGGCTGCGCGCGATCGCGTCGGGCGGGGCCGAGCCCGGCCGCATGGAGCTGCGCTACATGTCGGTCAACGCGGACCTGAAGGAAGGCGACGTGGTCGCGACCTCGGGCCTCGACAGCCTGTATCCGGCGGGCCTGCCGGTCGGCCGGATCGTGACGGTCGACCGCGGCCGCACCGGCAACTTCGCCCGCGTGATCGTCGAGCCGGTCGCCGGCGTCGAGCGCTCGCGGCTGCTGCTGGTGCTGCGGGTCGACCGCACCGGGGTGCCGCCGCCCCCGCCGCCGGCCGAGTCGGTCGAGTCGGTGCGCGGCAAGCGCGTGGCGCGCCGGGACTGACGGAGGGCCGCGACGATGCAGATGCGCCCCGAGTACCTGCTGCTGCCGGCGAGCCGCGCGTTCATCGCGTTCACGATCCTGGTCGCGTTCGTGCTGAACATCCTGCCCTGGGGCCGGACCTACGGCGTGCCCGACTTCCTCGCGATCGTGCTGGTGTTCTGGAACATCCACCAGCCGCGCAAGGTCGGCATCGGCATCGCGTTCCTGGTCGGCCTGCTGATGGACGTCCACGCGTCGGCGCTGTTCGGCGAGCGCGCGCTCGCCTACGCGCTGCTGTCGTACGGCGCGATGTCGATGCACCGGCGCGTGCCCTGGTACCGCCTGGGCGGCCAGATGCTGCACGTGCTGCCGCTGTTCCTGCTCGCGCAGCTGGTGGTCGTCGCGGTCAGGATGGCCGTCGGCGGTCCGTTCCCCGGCATCGGCTACTTCCTGCAGAGCCTGTCGTCGACGCTGCTGTGGCCGCTGGCCGACGTGCTGCTGCTCGCCCCGCAGCGCAGCGCGGTCGATCGCGACGACAACCGCCCCATCTGACATGGTCGAGGTCCGCAACTCCGAGCTGGAACTGGCGCGCCTGCGCTGGCGGCTGGTGTTCGCGATCGGCTTCGTGGTCGTGCTGTTCGGCGCGCTGGTCGCGCGATTCGTGTGGCTGCAGGTCCACCGCCACGCCGAGTTCCATGCGCAGGCCGAGGACAACCGGATCGCGGTGGTCCCGGTGCCGCCGGCGCGCGGACTGATCTACGACCGCAACGGCGTGCTGCTCGCCGAGAACGTGTCGGCCTACACGCTCGAGCTCGCGCCGCGCCGGATCGCCCACCTCGAGCGCACGATCGACGAGCTCGCGCAGATCATCGAGATCGGGCCGCGGGAGCGGCGCCGCTTCAAGCGCCTGTACGAGGACACGAAGAACTCCGAGTGGCTGCCGCTCAAGACGCGCCTCACCGACGAGGAGGTCGCGAGGGTCACCGCGGAGCGCTTCCGCTTCGAGGGCGTCGACGTGCGCGCGCGGCTGTTCCGCAACTACCCGCTCGGCGACACCGGCTCGCACGTGATCGGCTACATCGGCCGCATCTCGCCCGACGAGAAGCGCAAGATCGACGAGGGCGACGACGCGTCGCTGTACGCCGGCTCGACGCACATCGGCAAGGTCGGCGTCGAGCTCAGCTACGAGAAGCTGCTGCACGGCGAGACCGGATTCGACGAGGTCGAGGTGTCGGCGGGCGGGCGGGCGGTGCGCTCGCTGTCGCGCAATCCCGCCACGCCCGGCAAGAACCTGATCCTCGCGATCGACGCGCGCCTGCAGAAGCTCGTCGAGGAGTGGTACGGCGATCGCAAGGGCGCGCTGGTCGCGATCGAGCCCGCGACCGGCGACGTGCTCGCGTTCGTGTCCAAGCCCACCTACGACCCGAACCTGTTCATCGACGGCATCGACCCGGGCACCTGGAAGGAGCTCAACGACGACCCCGACAAGCCGCTGCTGAACCGGCCGCTGCGGGGCACGTATCCGCCGGGCTCGACCTACAAGCCGTTCATGGCGCTCGCCGTGCTCGAGACCGGCACGCGCACGCCGACGACGACGATCAGCGACCCGGGCTACTTCCTGCTCGGCGGCCACCGGTTCCGGGACTCCAAGCCCGCGGGCCACGGCAGCGTCGACCTGAAGAAGTCGATCGTCGTGTCGTCCGACACCTACTACTACGGCGCCGCCTACGAGATGGGCGTCGACAAGATCCACGACTTCATGAAGCCGTGGAGCTTCGGGCAGCTGACCGGCATCGACATCCAGAACGAGACCACCGGCATCCTGCCGTCGTCGGCCTGGAAGATGAAGCGCTACAAGCAGAAGTGGCATCCGGGCGAGACGCCGTCGATCGGCATCGGCCAGGGCTACAACACGTTCACGATCCTGCAGCTCGCGCAGGCGACCGCGATCCTGGCCAACGACGGCAAGGTGATGCGCCCCCACGTGGTCAAGGCGATCCACGACCCGCGCGACGGCAGGAAGACGCTGACCGTGCCCAAGGAGAGCTACACCATCCCGCTCAAGCCCGAGCACCTGGCGCTCGTCAAGCAGGGCATGGTCGAGGTGAACCGGGTGGGCACCGGCCGCATCGCGTTCGCCGGCGCCGAGTACGTCGCGGCCGGCAAGACCGGCACCGCGCAGGTCATCGGCATCAAGCAGAACGAGAAGTACGACGCGAAGAAGATCGCCGAGCGCTTCCGCGACCATTCGCTGTTCATGGCGTTCGCCCCGGCCGACGACCCGAAGGTCGCGCTCGCGCTGATCGTCGAGAACGGCGGCTTCGGTGCCCAGGCGGCCGCGCCGATCGCCCGCAAGGTCTTCGACTACGTGCTGCTCGGCAAGCTGCCGAAGGACACGCCGCAGCCGTTCCCGGCCCGGCCGGACGTCGACGAGTCCGATCTGCGCGACGTGCCCGAGAGCACCGAGCCCGAGCCGATGACCCCCGCCCAGGCGGCGCGCTTCTGACCATGATCGGGACCGCCGCCGCCTCGATGGACCGTCGCGCGCCTTGGCAGGCGATCCGGCAGTACGTGCTGGTGTTCGACGGCACGCTGCTGGTCGCGATGGCGCTGGTCGCGCTGATCAGCCTGGCGACCCAGTACTCGGCCGCGTTCGACTTCCCCGGCCGCTTCGCGGGGCACGCGCGCAACATGGGCATCGCGGTGGTCGTGATGTGGATCGCCGCGATCGTTCCGCCCGCGCTGCTGATGCGCCTGGCGCTGCCGCTCTACCTGGTCGGCATCGCGCTGCTGATCGCCGTCGACCTGTTCGGCATCATCAGCAAGGGCGCGCAGCGCTGGCTCGACATCGGCATCACGCGGATCCAGCCGTCGGAGATGCTGAAGATCGCCACGCCGCTGATGCTCGCCTGGTTCTTCAACCAGCGCGAAGGCATGCTGCGCTGGACCGACTTCCTGGTCGCGACGGTGCTGCTCGCGCTGCCGGTGCTGCTGATCGCGAAGCAGCCCGACCTCGGCACCTCGATCCTGGTGCTGGCCGCGGGCGCCTACGTGATCTTCTTCGCGGGCCTGAGCTGGAAGGTCATCGTCGGCCTCGTCGCGGCCGGCGTGGCCGCGCTGCCGCTGCTGTGGTCGGTGCTGCACGACTACCAGCGCCAGCGGGTGATGACCCTGATCGATCCGACCTCGGACCCGCTCGGCAAGGGCTTCCACATCATCCAGTCGACGATCGCGGTCGGCTCCGGCGGGGTCTACGGCAAGGGCTGGATGCAGGGCACGCAGACGCACCTCGAGTTCATCCCGGAACGCACCACCGACTTCATCCTGGCGGTCTACGCGGAGGAGTTCGGGCTGCTCGGCGTCGGCGTGCTGATGCTGCTGTACCTCGCGATCATCTCGCGCGGGCTGGTGATCGCGGGCAGCGGGGCGACGGTGTTCGGACGCCTGATGGCCGGCTCGATCACGATGAGCTTCTTCACCTACTGCTTCGTCAACATGGGCATGGTGATCGGCGTCCTGCCGGTCGTCGGCGTGCCCCTGCCCTGGATGTCGTACGGGGGGACCGCGATGGTCACGCTCGGGCTCGGCGCGGGCATCCTGATGAGCATCCACCGGCATCGGACGCTGGTCCAGACCTAGCCGGGCGAGCCGTCGGCCCCGCGCCGGGTCGCCGGTAGCAAGCGCTCGCTAACCGACGCGAACGCCTCGAAATCCTCACCATTTTCACCACTCAGGCTCACAGAAGCCGATCGACGGCCTCACATTTGCGTCTTTTCGGTGAAGTTTCGGGTAGACAATTCACGTCCGTCTCACATACCCTGTGACCGTTCTGGGGAGTAGCCCCGGCGCGTCCGGCGCCGGTGCCACCTTCGTCAATACGGGCGCGACCGGCGCCCCGGAGGTGGTGGCAGGCCTGCTTGGGCTGCGCGCGAGACCAGCCCTCTGGCTTGCACGACGGATCGACATGGAACTGTTCAGCGCCCCCTGGTGGACGGCCCTCGCCACCATCATCGTCATCGACCTGGTCCTCGCGGGCGACAACGCGCTCGTCATCGGCATCGCCGCGAGCCGGCTGCGGCCCGACCTGCGGCGCAAGGCGATCATCTTCGGCGCCGCGGGGGCGATCGCGGTCCGCACCGCGCTGACCCTGGTCGTCGTCTGGCTGCTGAAGATCCCCGGCCTGCTGCTGATCGGCGGCCTGCTGCTGCTGCCGATCGCCTACAAGCTCGCGGCGCCCTCCGACGGCGGCGGCGACGGGCACGCGCATTCGGCGGCGGACAGCTTCTGGGGCGCGATGAAGACCATCGTGATCGCGGACGCGCTGATGGGCGTCGACAACGTCCTCGCGATCGGCGGCGCCGCGCACGGCCGCTGGGACCTGGTGATCATCGGCCTGCTGTTCACGATCCCGCTGGTGGTCTGGGGCAGCACCTTCGTGACCCGGCTGATGGAGCGCTGGCCGCTGATCGCAGCGATCGGCGCGTCGATCCTCGCGCTGACCGGCGCCGGGATGATCGTCAAGGACCCGATCTTCGACCAGTACGTGATGGACCACGTGACCGGCGACAAGCTGGTCCAGGCCGTGGCCGCCATCGTGATGTTCCTGATCGGCTACCGCGCCTGGCGGCGCGGGGCCGGCCAGGTCCGCGCGGAGGCGTCCCCGTCGTGAACGCCGTCCTGACCCGCCGCATCGTCCCGACCCCGAGGAGATCCGCGATGACCTTCCCGAGTTCCCGCAGCGCCGCCGCGTCCGGCGGCACGCAGCCTCCCCACCTGAGCACCCCCGGTTCGGTCCGCAAGCGCGGCATCGTCTGGCTGGGTGCGGCGCTGCTCGCCGCGGTGCTGCAGGCCGACCTCTGACCCACGCGGGGCCGTGCCCGGCACCGCGCCGGCCACGGTCCCGATCGCGCGACGGGCCCGATCCCGCCCGCGGGCCGCGGGGGCGCGCCGCTCGCGCGCGCGCGCGGCATTCGCGCGCCGGATCCGCCGGTCAGGACGGCCGGACCACGAGCATGATCTTGCCGATGTGCTCGGAGCTCTCCATCAGCGCGTGCGCCTGCCCCGCCTGCTCGAGCGGGAACGTCCGGTAGATCCGCGGCAGCGCCTCGCCACGCTCGAGCCTCGGCCACAGGTGCGTGCGCAGCTGCTGCGCGAGCCGCGCCTTCTCGGCCGGCGGCCGCGGCCGCAGGGTCGAGCCGGTGAAGGTCAGCCGCTTGGTCATCAGCGGCATCCAGTCGACCTCGACCCGCGAGGGCTGCAGGAAGGCGATCTGCACGAGCCTGCCGCCGAGCGCGAGGATCCGCAGGTTCTTCTCGATGTACGGGCCGCCGACCATGTCGAGCACGACGTCGACGCCGCGGTTGCCGGTCAGGCGCATCGTCTCGGCGACGAAGTCCTGGCGCCGGTAGTCGATCGCCGCGTCGGCGCCGACCTCGACGCAGGCCGCCGCCTTCTCGGCGCTGCCGACCGTGCAGTACACCTTCGCGCCCAGACCCTTGGCGACCTGGATCGCGGTGATGCCGATGCCCGACGACCCGCCGTGCACGAGGATCGACTCGCCCTTCGCGAGCCGGCCGCCCTCGGCGACGTTCGCCCACACGGTGAAGTAGTTCTCGGGCAGCGCCGCCGCCTGCAGCATCGTCAGGCCCGCCGGCACCGGCAGCACCTGCCCGGCGGGCGCGACCGCGTACTCGGCGTAGCCGCCGCCGTTCGTCAGCGCGCAGACCGCGTCGCCCACCTTCCACTCGGTCACGCCCTGGCCGAGCGCGACGATCCGGCCGGCCACCTCGAGGCCGAGGTACGGCGACGCGTCGGCCGGCGGCGGATAGCGCCCGAGGCGCTGGCTCACGTCCGGGCGGTTCACCCCGGCCGCCACGACCTCGATCAGCACCTCGCCCGCACCCAGCTCGGGCACCGGCGCGGTCTTCACCTGAAGCACCTCGGGGCCGCCGCCGGCGCCGTGGTCCACGTATCGCATCGTCGAAGGGATCGCCATCGGTGTTCGTCCGGATCGTTCAGGGGGTCAGCATCGCCTCGATCCGCCGCTGCACCGCGAGGGCGTCGGCGAGACCGGGCAGGGAATGGGGTTCGCCCGACAGCATCGCGTGCAGCTGGGCGAGCTGTCGCTGGTACGACGCGGTGCGCGGGTCGGCGGGCAGCCCCGGCCAGGGGCGGCCCTGCGGCGCGTCGGCGTCGACGACCTCGAGCCGGTACCAGTCCGCGAGCACCAGCTCGGCGTGCGCGCCGACGAAGCGCGCCTCGACGCGGTCGGGCGCCGCGCCGCCGACGGTGCCCGACACGGTCGCCGGCACGCCCGCGCAGTCGAGCGCGGCCGCGACCGCGGTCTCGGCCGCGCCGGCCGGCTGGGCCGGGTGCGCGACCGCGGCGCCGCGCAGCGCCACCGCACCGCCCGACAGCCGGTGCGCGAGCCAGACGAAGTGCGACAGCACCTCGCGCGTGAAGCCGCCCTGGTCGGCACGCGACAGCCAGGTCGCGCCCGCCTGCCACGCGCGCGGCCACTCGGCGAACCGCACGCGGACCTCGATGCCGCGCAGCCCGAAGCCGGGCTCGGCGATGCGGCGCGCGAGCGCGTCGACCGCGTCGGACGACGCGAACGGGAAGTTGATCGCCTGCGCCAGCCCGCTCGCCTCGACCTCGGCGACCAGCGCCTCGCTCTCGGCGAGGTCGACGCCGAGCGGCTTCTCGCAGAACACCGCCTTGCGCGCGGCGACCGCGGCCCGCACCAGCGGCGCGTGCGCGAGCGGCGGCACCGCGACGTAGACGACGTCGACGTCGAGCCGCTCGATCGCGCCGGCCGCGCTCGACGCGACCGGCAGGCCCGGGAAGTCGGCGGCGGCGGCCGCGCGCGCCGGCGCCGCCGCGTCCCACGCCGACACGACCTGGATGCCCGCGCTGGACGCGGCCTGCTCGAGCATCCTGCGCCCGACCACGCCGAGTCCGATCACCGCCATCCCGTACCGCCTCATCCGAGCTCCGTGCACGCCGCGAGCCGCGGTTATACCGCACTTCGACGGCGGCCCGCCGCCGGCGGGCGTCGTGCGTGACATACTGGTCCGATGCCGCACGCCGGACACCCCGTCCCCGACGCCGAGCTCGACGCGCACGTCGGGCGCCTGCGCGAACACGGCTACACGATCCTGCGCGACGCGATCGCCCCCGAGGTCCGCGAAGGCCTGCGCGACGCGCTCGAGCGGCTCGAGCGCGAGCACGGGTTCGGCTTCGCGACGACGCGGTTCGAGGGCACGCGCACGGTGCGCATCTACAACCTGCTCGCCCGCGGCGAGGCCTTCTGGCAGGTGCCGCTCCACCCGACGGTGCTCGCGATCGCGGAGCGCGCGCTCGACCCCGAGCTGCTGCTGTCCTCGCTGTCCGCGATCACGCTGGCACCCGGGCAGGCGGCCCAGCCGCTGCACGAGGACACCCAGCGCATCCCGCTGCCGCGGCCGCGCGCACCGCTCGCGCTCAACGCGATCTGGGCGCTCTCGCCGTTCACCGAGGCCAACGGCGCGACCCGCGTCGTGCCCGGCAGCCACCGCTTCGACGCGCCGCCGCGCTACGGTTCCGACCACCCCACCGTGCCGGTCGAGATGCCCGCCGGCAGCATCCTGCTGTTCGACAGCGCGCTGTGGCACGCGGGCGGCGCCAACGTCTCCGACGCGCGACGCTGGGCCCTCGCCTGCTACTACTGCGTCGGCTGGATGCGCCAGCAGGAGAACCAGCAGCTCGGCCTGCCGCACGAGGCGGTGCGGCGCATGCCCCGCCGTCTCCAGCAGCTGTGCGGATGGTCGGTCTGGCAGGGCCAGTACGGGCACGTCGACAACCACGACCCGATCGAGCGCCTCGGCGGCGAGCGGGCCCGGCCGATGATCTGGGAGGACGCGCCCCGCCGCCGCTAGCCGCGGCGGCCGACGCGCTCGAGCAGCGTGCCCAGGATGCCCTTGGGCAGGTAGACGATGAACAGGACCAGCAGCGCCCCGTAGATCAGCAGGTCCAGGCCGTGGACCTGGTTGCCGATCGCCACGCGCAGCGTCTCCGACAGCGCGAGCAGGAACACCGCGCCGACCGTCGGCCCGAGCATCACGTACATGCCGCCCGCGATCGAGCCGAACACCATCTGCAGCGAGATGCCGATGCCCGAGACGGTCTCCGGGTTCACGTAGAGCTGGTACTGGGCGTAGAGCACGCCGCCGATGCAGGTCATCGCGGCCGACAGCACCGTCACCTTCAGCTTGGTGCGCGAGACGTCGATGCCGACCGACGCGGCCGCGTCCTCCTCCTCGCTGATCGCCTCGAGCGCCAGGCGGTCCATGCTGCGGTCCACGCGCCGCCACACCCACAGCGCACCGAGCCAGCACGCGAGCACGACGTAGAACCACACGACCTTGCTCGAGAACTGCAGCGCGCCGAGCGACGCCGTCGCCCCGTCGGTCAGTGCCGACTTCGGGGTGATCCCGAGCGAGCCGCCGGTCAGGTCGCGCATCGCGACGATCACCAGCCGCACCACCTCCGACAGCGCGAGCGTCACCAGCGCGAAGTAGTGGCCGACGATCCGGAAGCGGAAGCACGGCCAGCCGATCAGCACCGCCAGCCCCACGGTGACCACGACCGCGACCGCCCCGCCGATCCAGGGCGACAGCCCCGCCGCGTTCCACAGCAGCACCGACGCGTAGGCGCCCACGCCGAGGAACGCGCCGTGGCCGAAGCTGACCATGCCGAGCCGGCCCATGATCGACCAGCTGGTGTAGATGTAGCCCCACAGCAGGGCCATCACCACCAGGTGCAGCGGATACGCGCCGATGCCGGAGAACGGCGCGACGAGCAGCAGCGCGAGGAGCAGGAATGCGATCGGCTTCAAGGTGGCCATCGGTAGAGTTGCCGTTGTCGACCAGCCGCCTCTCGGCGGATTCACGCCCTCGACGCACCAGCCCGCCGCAAGCATGCGGCGGTCGTTCGCCGGGCTCGGCGCAGTGCGCCTCGAAACCCCCGGCTCACCGCTTCGCGAACAGCCCCTCGGGCTTCCAGAACATCGTCGCGATGAAGAACACGAACGCGATCACGTAGCCCCACTCGAGCTGGAACAGGAAGCCGCCGACCGCGATGAACTGCGCGAACACGAACGCGGCGAGGAAGCCGCCGACCAGGTTGCCGAGCCCGCCCATCACGCAGATCAGGAACGTGATCGGACCGAACGACAGGCCGATCGCCGGATGGATGTCGTACTGCAGCACCAGCAGGCAGGCGGCGAGTCCGGCGAGCCCGCCGCCGAGCGCGGAGGTCGTCAGGTAGATGCGGCCCGGGCTGACGCCCATCAGCGGCATGATCCCCCGGTCCTGGCTGATCGCGCGGATCGCGGTGCCGAGGTAGCTGCGCGACAGGAACAGCCAGGTGCCCGCGATCGCGGCGATCGCGACGCCGAACGCGATCATCCGCGCGAGCGACAGGTTCATCTCGCCGATCGCGACGCCGGGCAGCCGCACGCCGAGGTTGCGGAACTCGACCCCGAAGGTCACGGTCGCCGCGGCCTGCAGGAAGAACAGCACGCCGCCGGTGACCAGCAGCTGGTTGATCGGTTCGGCGGCGAGCACCGGGCGGATGACGAACTGGTGCAGGGCCGCGCCGAGCAGCGCGACCGTCGCGATCCCCGCGGCGAACGCGGCCGCCAGCGGCCAGCCCTGCTCGACGTGCAGCCACCAGATCGCGTACATCCCGATCATCATCATCTCGGCGTAGCAGATCCACACCACGTCGATCACGCCGAAGATCAGGTTCAGGCCGAGCGCGAGCAGCGCGAGCAGGCCGCCGAGCAGCAGGCCGTTGAGCACGGCCTCGAGCAGGAAGACGTCGAAGATCTCCATCGCGGTCCCGTGTCAGACGCCGAGGTAGGCGCGACGGATCTCGTCGCTGGCGAGCAGCGTCGCGGCGTCGCCGCTCTGGCGGATCCGCCCGGTCTCGAGCAGGTAGGCGCGATCGACCACCTTCAGTACCTGCTGGATGTTCTGCTCGACGATCAGCACCGTGAAGCCCTGCGCGCGGATCGTCCTCATCAGCCCGAAGATCGACTGCACGACGACCGGCGCGAGCCCCGCCGACGGCTCGTCGAGCAGCAGCAGCTTCGGGCCGCTCATCAGCGCGCGCCCGATCGCGCACATCTGCTGCTCGCCGCCGGACATCGTGCCGGCCATCTGCATCCGGCGCTCCTTCATCTTCGGGAACAGCGAGTAGACGAACTCGAGCCGCTCGTCGAACCGCGCGCGCGCGGCCGGCAGGAACGCGCCCATCCGCAGGTTGTCCTCGACCGACAGCCGCGGGAACAGCCGGCGGCCCTCCGGCACCTGCGCGATGCCCAGCCCGATCACCTCGTGCGGGGGCACCGCGTTGTAGGCGCGCCCCTGCATCGACAGGCTGCCCGCGGTCGGCTCGATCAGCTTGGAGATCGTGCGCAGCAGCGTCGTCTTGCCGGCGCCGTTCGGCCCGATCACCGCGACCGCCTCGCCGGCGTCGACCCTCAGCGACACGTCGAACAGCGCCTGGAACGCGCCGTAGCCCGCCGAGACGCCCTTCAGCTCGAGCATCAGCCGCGCCCCCCCGACGAAGTCGCGCGCGCGGCGTCGACCTCGCTCACGTGCCGCTGCACCTGCTCGGCGTCGGTGCCCAGGTAGACCTCGACGACCTTCGGGTCGCGGGTGACCTCGGCGGGGGTGCCCTGCGCGATCAGCTCGCCGTGGTCGAGCACCAGGCAGCGGTCGATGACCCGCATCAGCACGCCCATGATGTGCTCGACCCAGACGATCGTCACGCCGCGCTCGTCGCGGATCCGCCTCAGCATGTCGGCGGCCTGCGCCATCTCCGACTCGTCGAGGCCGCCCAGGCTCTCGTCGGCCAGCAGCAGCTTCGGCTGCGTCGCGAGCGCGCGCGCCATCTCGAGCTTCTTCAGTCCCGCGGCCCCGAGCCCCTCGACGCGCGCGTCCTCGCCGCGCGGCAGTCCGATCAGCTCGAGCGCGTCCTCCGCGCGGCGCCGCGCCTCGGCGCGGGTCACCGGCTCGGCCGCCCCGAAGTACGCGGCGAGGCTCGCGTTCTCGAGGATCGACAGCTTGCGGAAGGGCCGCGGGATCTGGAAGGTCCGCGCGATGCCGGCGCGGCAGATCCGGTTCGGCGGCAGGCCGCCGATCTCGCGGCCCATGAAGCTCACCGAGCCCTCGGTCGGCGCGTAGAGGCCCGCGATCACGTTGAAGGTCGTGCTCTTGCCCGAGCCGTTGGGCCCGATCAGCCCGAGGATCTCGCCCTGCGCGAGCTCGAACGACAGGCGGTCGACGGCGGTGAAGCCGCCGAAGCGCTTGGTCAGCGAATCGACTCGCAGCATGGCGGGATGCGTGGGATCGGCGGCGGCCGGGGGGCCGCCGCCCGGAGGGGCCCGGGGGATCAGGGCGCGTAGGTGTGGCCCTTGGGCAGCGGCAGCACCGGGTCCTTGGTCTTGATCGCGCTCGGCCACACGACGAAGGTGTCGTTGCCCGAGTACTGCATCACGACCGGCGACGAGCGCTCGTTCTGCCCGGCCATCGGCGAGCCCGGCGGGAAGAACTTGACCCCGTAGCCCTGGATCGTGCCCCCGACCGGGATGTCGGTCTCGAGGGCGGCCTTGCGCAGCGCCTCGGCGTCGACCCCGCCGTGCTTGCGGATCGCGCGCGGCAGCACGTCGGTGAAGAAGATCCACGACTGGTTGAAGCCCATCGACACGTGCGGCGGCACCTCGTCGCCTTTCACGTCGGCCTTGTAGCGCTTGACCATCTCGGCGGTCACCGCCCCCAGTCCGGGCGCGAGCGTCTTGGCGTCGAGCAGCTGCGCGGCGACCGGATCGACGTTGTAGATGAAGTTCGCGTCGTCCTTGAAGGTCGCGTAGAGCTTGTCGAACTGGCCGTAGCCCGCCCCGTGGCCGATCAGCGCCGCCCACTTCAGCCCCTGCTCGCGCGACTGGCGCAGGAACAGCGTGATGTCGGGGTTGTAGCCGGTGTGCAGGATCACGTCCGGCCGGCCGCGCTTGAGCTTGGTGACCAGCGGCGACAGGTCGGGCGCGGTCGCCGCGTAGCCCTCCTTCAGCACCACCTGCATCCCGTGCTTCTTGCAGGCGGACTCGTTGCCGGAGGCCACGCCCGAGCCGTAGGGGCCGTCCTCGTAGATGATCGCGACCTTCAGGTCCTTCGGCTCCTTGCCGAGCCGGGCCTTCGCCTGCTCGTTGAGGAACGCGCACGAGGCCTCGCCGAACTGGTCGCTGTGGACCTGCGGGCGGAACACGTAGCGCAGGTTCTTGTCCTTGAACACCGCCGAGGCGACGCAGACGTTCGCCCACATGAAGCGCTTGGCCTGGTCGGCCTTCTGCGCCATCGGCACGCAGTGGGCCGAGGAGAACACGCCCATCAGCATGTCCACCTTCTCCTGGTTCAGCAGCCGCTCGGCCTCGTTGATCGCGACGTCGGCCTTGCTCTGGGCGTCGGCGTAGACCGGCTTGATCCGATAGCCCTCGACCCCGCCGCGCTCGTTGATCATGTCGATCGCGTACTTGGTGCCGAGGTAGCTGGCGTTCGAGCCGCCGGCGGCGAAGGGGCCGGTGAGGTCGTAGATGACCCCGATCTTCAGCTCCTTGCCCTGCGGGAACGCGGGGCCGGACGCGGCCAAGGCCGCGGCCACGCCCGCGGCGAACAGGATCCTGCGCATCTGGGTCTCCTCCGGCCGGCGTCGTCGCGCCGCGATGTGTGTGTCGCCGGATGCTAACCGCACAGGTGCGCGGCGCACAACCTCCGCGGGAGGCCGTTCACGCGACCGGCAGGCGCACCGTGAACCGCGCCCCCCGCCCCGGTCCGTCGCTGTGCGCGTCGACCGTGCCGCCGTGCAGGCCCACCAGCCGGCGGACCAGCGCCAGCCCGATGCCCAGCCCGCCGCGCGAGCGGTCGCGCGCCGCGTCGACCTGCGCGAACAGCGTGAACACTTCCTCCAGCGCGTCCGGCGGGATGCCGACGCCGTCGTCCTCGACGACGATCTCGACCTCGCCGGCCACCGCGTCCAGGCGCACGCGGATCGCGCCCCCGTCGTCGGAGTACTTCGACGCGTTGCCCAGGAGATTCTCGACGACCTGCACGATGCGCGCGCGGTCCGCGTCGACGCACAGGGTCGCCCAGCGGGGGACCGGCTCGGTCACCTGCAGCGTCAGCGTCTGGCCGCGGTCCCGCAGCACCCCGCCGAGCGAGTCGATCGCCTCGCGGACCACGTCGGCGATCGGCAGCCGCTCGGTGCGCAGCACGATCTTGCCGGCGCTGATCCGCGAGACCTCCAGCAGGTCGTCGACGAGCCGCGTCAGCTGGCGCACCTGCCGCTGCGCGATCGCCAGCATCGCGCCGGGCGCCGCCGCCGGCGCGTCCGCGCGCCCGAGCAGCGCGATCGCGTTGGTCAGCGCCGACAGCGGGTTGCGCAGCTCGTGCGACAGCACCGCGAGGAACTCGTCCTTGCGGCGGTCGGCCTCGAGCAGGCGTTCGGCGCGCTCCGCGGCCGCGGTCTGCGCGCGGCGCAGGTCGGTGACGTCGAGGTGCGCGCCGACCATCCGCAGCGCCCGGCCGTCGGCGTCGCGCTCGATCTCGCCGAGCGCGCGGATCCAGCGGACCTCGCCGCCGGCGAGCAGCGTGCGGTACTCGTTCGCGTACTCGACCGCATCGCCACGGACCGCGTCGAGGAACGCGCGCTCGGCGCGCGCCCGGTCGTCGGGGTGGAGCCGGCGCACCCAGGCCTCGTGCGGCTCGTGCATCGCCTCGTCGGGCAGCCGGTGCAGCTGCAGGTACTCGGGCGAGCGCCGGTTCGCGAAGCCGGTCCGCAGGTCGATCTCGAAGCCGCCGAGCTGGCCGATCCGCTGCACGCGCGCGAGCTCGGCCTCGCGCTCGCGCAGCGCCGCGGTCGCGCGCTCGCGCTCGGTCACGTCGTGCCAGACGCCGAAGCCGACGGTCCTGCCGTCGAGCACGATCCCGCGCACCGTCACGTCGACGTGCCGCAGCTCGCCGCCGCGCGTCCGGTGCAGCGTCGAGAAGCGCTGGGGCGGTGCGCCGGGGCGCAGCGCGCGGCGGCGCGCGAGGGGATCGACCCCGTCCGACGCGTCGACGTCGGACAGCCGCAGCGCCGCGAACGCCTCGCGGTCGTAGCCGAGCTGCGCGCACGCGGCGTCGTTGAACGCGAGGAAGCCGTCGGTGGCCGGATCGAACAGCACCGCGCCGATCGGCAGCGCGTCGAACAGGTCCCGGAACGCGTCGCGGCCGGGGGGCTCGACGGGCGTCGTCGCCGCGGCCGGCATCGCGGGCCTCAGCGCATGAAGCGCCGGACGTGGTCGGCGCCGAGACCGACGGACTCGAAGTGCGCGCGGTACTTCTCGATCCGGGTGAACACGTCGTCGTAGCCGGTCGCGCATCCGTCGGGGTCGACGTACATCAGTGCGCCCTGCACGGTGAACATCGTGACCATGTCCCGGCAGTCGTCGGGGACGACCAGCGTGTGCGTCTCGCCGGGCGGCTCGAACACGTAGCTGCCCTCCTCGGCGACCCAGTCGTGCTCGAGGTACAGCCACTTCCCCCGGATCACGTACGCGTGGACCGCACCCGAGTGGCGATGGCGCTGCAGCAGCCCCGATCGCTTCACCTTCAGCAGGTGGACGTAGAAGCCGCCGGTGACGTTCAGGTGCAGCGGTCGCGACCACACGCCCTCGCCGACGGGCGCCCACAGCCGCTCGTCGCCGGTCAGCACGTCCGGGATCACCATGTCGGGCGCCATGCCCCAGGGCTGCGGCTTTCGGAACGGGATGCGGTCGGTGCTCGCGACCGCGGGGTCGAGGGGGCTGTTCAAGCGGTTCTCCGGAGATCGGCGCGCACGCCGAGCGCCGCAGCGTACCCCAGCGGCCGCGCCGGACGGTAGCGGCGAACCGGCCGTCCCGGACCGGCTCGGCCGTGCCGTTGGTAGGATGGCGCCCCATGCCCGCCGCCTCCACGGTCGCCGGAGCCCTGCTCGACGCGGCCCGCGACCTGTCCGCCGACCTCGCGCCGCTGCGCTTCGCGCCGCCGGTCGCCCACGTCTACGACCCCCTCCGGTACGCGTGGGCGCCGTACGAGGCCTACGTCCGCCGCTTCGGCGCGACCCGCAAGCGCATCGTGCTGCTCGGCATGAATCCGGGCCCGTTCGGCATGATGCAGACCGGCGTGCCCTTCGGCGAGGTCGCCGCGGTCCGCGACTGGATGGGCATCGAGGCCCCGGTCGGCCAGCCCGGGGACGTGCATCCGAAGCGCCCGATCGAGGGCTTCGCCTGCCGCCGCTCCGAGGTCAGCGGCCGGCGGCTGTGGGGCTGGGCCGCGCTGCGCTGGGGCAGTGCCGAGCGCTTCTTCGCCGATGCGTTCGTGCTGAACTGGTGCCCGCTGGTGTGGCTGGAGGGCTCGGGCCGCAACCGCACGCCGGCCCAGCTGCCGGCGGCCGAGCTCGAGCCGGTGCACCGCGCCTGCGACCGGCACCTCGCGCGCGCGCTCGCCGCGCTCGCGCCCGAGTGGGCGATCGGCGTCGGCGGCTTCGCCGAGCGCCGGCTGCGCACGGTCCTCGAGGGCGACGAGGTCGACGGCGTGCTCGCGCGCTCGATCCGCGTCGGCCAGATCCTGCATCCGAGCCCCGCCAGCCCCGCCGCGAACCGCGGCTGGACCGAAGCGGTCGACGCACGGCTCGCCGAGCTCGGCGTCGCCGTGCCCGCCTCGCGCTGACGGCCCCGGGCCGCGCCCTTCCGGACTCCCCCATGCTCCTGCACGCCGCCACCATCGCGCTGTCCGCGTTCCTGCTGTTCCTCGTCCAGCCGATCGTCGCGCGACAGATCCTGCCGTGGTTCGGCGGCTCCGCCGCGGTCTGGACCACCTGCATGGTGTTCTTCCAGATCGCGCTGCTCGCCGGCTACTTCTACTCGGACCTGGTGATCCGGCGCCTGGCGCCGCGCGGCCAGGCGATCGTGCACACCGTCCTGCTGCTCGCGAGCCTGGCGTTCCTGCCGATCACCGTGTCCGAGGGCATGAAGCCGACCGAGGCGACCGAGCCGGTCGGCCGGATCCTGCTGCTGCTCGCCGCGACCATCGGCCTGCCCTACCTGATGCTGGCGACCACCGGACCGCTGGTGCAGGCCTGGTTCACGCGCCAGTACCGCTCGGCGCGGGTCTACCGGCTCTACGCGCTGTCGAACTTCGCCTCGATGATCGCGCTGATCGGCTACCCCCCGCTCATCGAGCCCAACGCGAGCGGGCGGATGCAGTCGCTCGGCTGGTCGGCCGGCTACGCGGCGTTCGCGCTGCTCGCGATCGCGGCCGCGTGGTCGGGCGTGCGCCGGACGGTCGCCGCCGGCGAGGCCGCGATCGCCGACGCGCACGCCGAGGGCATCGCGGCGCCACCGCCCGCCGATCCGGCGGGCCCGCGGGGCGCCGAGGCGATGCGGGCCGCGCACGATGCGGCCGGCGCGCCGATCGGCGTCGCGCGGGACCCCGCGGCGCCCCCGTCCGCGATCGAGCAGGGCCTGTGGCTGCTGCTCGCGGCCCTGGGCTCGGTCCTGCTGCTCGCGGTCACCACCCACATCACGCAGAACGTCGCGTCGATCCCGTTCCTGTGGGTGCTGCCGCTGTCGATCTACCTGGTCACCTTCATCCTGTGCTTCGACGGCACCGGCTGGTACTGGCGGCCGCAGTACATGACGCTCGCCGCGATCGCGACGGTCGCGATGCTCGGCGGGCTGAGCTTCCGGCCCGAGGGGATGGGCGTCGAGCGTGCGATCCTGCACATCGAGCAGGCGGTGCCGGTCTACGCGTTCGGCCTGTTCGTGCTGTGCATGTTCGTCCACGGCGAGCTGGTCGCGCGCAAGCCCGCCCCCGCCCACCTGACCCGCTTCTACCTGATGGTCTCGCTCGGCGGCGCGGTCGGCGGCCTGCTGGTCGGCATCGGCGCGCCCCTCGCGTTCGACTACTACTGGGAGCTGCCGCTGGCGCTGACCGTCGTCGCGCTGCTGGTCGCGCTGCTCGCGCGCGGCGGGCTGCGCGCGGCGGGCATCGCCGCGACGATCGCCTGCGCGCTGCTGTTCGTCGACTATCTCGACTGGATCCGCGGCGGCGTGCTCGAGCTGTCGCGCAACTTCTACGGCACGCTGCGCGTGACCGGCGCCGCCGACGGCGACACGTCGAAGGGATCGAGCCGGCGGCTGCTGCACGGCGTGATCCTGCACGGCGAGCAGTACATGGCCCCCGGGGAGCGCGCGACCGCGACCACCTACTACGGCCCGACGTCGGGCGTCGGCCGCACGATCGAGGCCGTGCGGGGCGGCCCGATGCGGGTCGGCGTGATCGGGCTGGGCGTGGGCACGCTCGCGACCTACGGCCGCGAGGGCGACGTGTACCGGCTCTACGAGCTGAACCCGGTCGTGCTCGACGTCGCGAACCGCCGGTTCACCTACCTGAAGGACAGCCGCGCGAGGATCGAGCCGGCGCTCGGCGACGCGCGGCTGGTGCTCGAGGGCGAGGCGCCGCAGCGCTTCGACGTGCTCGCGGTCGACGCGTTCTCCAGCGACTCGATCCCGGTGCACCTGCTGACCCGCGAGGCGCTGGCGGTGTACGCGCGGCACCTGTCCGATCGCGGCGCGGTGGTGTTCCACATCACCAACCGCTACCTCGACCTGGCCGGCGTCGTGCGCCAGCTGGCCGACGAGGCCGGGATGCAGGCGGTGCGCTTCGAGGACGAGCCGCCCGCCTCGGCGGTCCAGTATCGTTCCGACTGGATCGCGCTGACCCGCGACGCCGGGCTCGCCGACAGGCTGCGCGCCGCGGGCGGCGAAGCGGTGCCGCCGTCGCGCGGCGCGCGCGCCCCGTGGACCGACGACCACCACAACCTGTTCGAGGTGCTGAAGTGAGACCCCTGACCCCGATCGGCACGCCGCTGTCCGCCGGCGCGACCCGAGTGATGCTGCTGGGCGCCGGCGAGCTCGGCAAGGAGGTGCTGATCGCGCTCCAGCGGCTCGGCGTCGAGACGATCGCGGTCGACCGCTACGCCGACGCGCCGGGCCAGCAGGTCGCGCATCGCGCGCACGTGATCGACATGACCGACGGCGCGCAGCTGCGCGCGCTGATCGAGCGCGAGCGGCCGCACCGCGTCGTGCCCGAGATCGAGGCGATCGCGACGCCCACGCTGGTCGAGCTCGAGCGCGACGGCGTCGCGACCGTGATCCCGACCGCACGCGCCGCCTGGCTCACGATGAACCGCGAGGGCATCCGACGGCTCGCCGCCGAGACCCTCGGCCTGCCGACCTCGCCGTACCGCTTCGCCTCGAGCCTCGCCGAGCTCCAGGCGGCGATCGACGGCGGCATCGGCTATCCGTGCGTCGTCAAGCCGGTGATGTCCTCGTCGGGCAAGGGCCAGTCGAAGGTCGACGGCCCGGACGAGGTCGAGGCCGCATGGGACTACGCCGCGAGCGGCGGGCGCGTCGACGCGGGTCGCGTGATCGTCGAGGGCTTCGTCGACTTCGACTACGAGATCACGCTGCTGACGGTCCGCGCGCCGCGCGCCGACGGGGGCGTCGGGACCTCGTTCTGCGAACCGATCGGCCACGTGCAGGTGGCCGGCGACTACGTCGAGAGCTGGCAGCCGCACCCGATGAGCGCGCGCGCGCTCGAGCGCTCGCGCGAGATCGCCCGCAAGGTGGTCGACGACCTCGGCGGCGCCGGGATCTTCGGCGTCGAGCTGTTCGTGAAGGGCGACGACGTCTGGTTCTCGGAGGTCAGCCCGCGGCCGCACGACACCGGCATGGTGACGATGATCACCCAGCACCAGTCCGAGTTCGAGCTGCACGCGCGCGCGATCCTCGGTCTGCCGATCGACACCTCGCTGCGCACGCCGGGCGCGAGCGCGGTGGTCTACGGCGGAGTCGCGGCGAAGGGGATCGTGTTCGACGGCGTGGCCGACGCGCTGGCGGTGCCCGGCACCGACCTGCGCCTGTTCGGCAAGCCGGAGTCGTTCGCGAAGCGCCGGATGGGCGTGGCGCTGGCGCGTGCGGAAGACGTCGACACCGCGCGCGCGAACGCGAAGCTCGCGGCGTCGAAGGTGAGGCCCAGGGCGGCCTGAAGCGGCCGCGGCCCGACGCCGCGGCTACGCCGCCCGCGCGGCGAGCAGCGCGCGGCACGCGGCGAGGTCCACCTTCTGCGTGCCCAGCCGCGGCAGCGCGTCGACGAACGCGATCGTGCGCGGGATCTTGAAGCCCCCGAGCGCCGCGCGGCACGCGCGGTCGACGTCGGCCTCGGTCAGCGCCGGGTCGCCGCGGACGATCGCCGCCGCGACGCGCTGGCCGAGCCGCGCGTCGGGCAGGCCGACCACGACCGCGTCGGCGACGCCGGGCATCGCGAGCAGCACCGCCTCGACCTCGGCCGGATAGACGTTCTCGCCGCCGGTCTTGATCATCAGGTCGCGCCGGCCGAGGAAGTGCAGTGCGCCGTCGGCGTCGAGGAAGCCCAGGTCGCCGGTCGGCTGCCACCCGCCGTCGACGAGCCGCGGGCTGCGCACGTAGTCGCCATCCCAGTAGCCGGGCGACACGCCGTCGCCGCGCACGACGATCTCGCCGGTCTCGCCGGTGGCGAGCGGCCGGCCGCTCGCCGGGTCCACCACCGCGACGTCCGAGCTGTTGCGGTTCGGATGGCCGTTGTGGTCGAAGCGCCGCGCGGCGCGATCGAGCAGGTTGTAGGTGAGGCCCCCCTCGGTCCGGGAATACCCCTGCAGCAGCACGCCCCCCACCCGCTTCTCGTACGCCTCGAAGGTCTCGGCATCGAGCGAATGGCCGCCGCCCCAGGCGAAGCGCACGGTCCGTTCGCCGAGGACCTCGAACGCGGCTTCGGGAGCGCGCGCGATGTCGACCACGATCGTGCCGATCACGTGCAGGAAGGTCACGCGCTCCCGGGCGATCGCGTCGACGAACTCGCCGAGGTCCCAGCGGTCGAGCAGCACCAGCGGACAGCCGACGAACAGCGTGTTCGAGAACACCGACAGGCCGCTGGTGTGGAACAGCGGCGAGATCGCGAGTCCGACGTCGCGCCGCGACAGCCTGAAGCAGTCGGCCATCGCCGCGGCGACCGCGACGCGCATCCCGTGCGTGTGGATCGCCGCCTTCGGCACCGAGGTCGTGCCGGAGGTGTACAGCAGGTTCGCGACCTCGTGCGACTGGCACGCGCGCGCACCGAACGCGTCCGGCTGCCCGTCGAGCGCGGTCCAGAAGCTGCCCTCGCGCGCGCCCTCGCCCACGGTCAGCGTGCGCGCGTGCAGCGCCGGATCGATCGCGTCGAGCCGCGCGGCGTCGGTGAGCACGCACGACGGCGCCGCGTGCGCGAGCAGCCGGCCGAGGTCGGCCGCCTGCAGCCTCCAGTTCATCGGCACCGGGACCGCGCCGAGCTTCATCGCGCCGAGCATCGCGATCACGACCTCGGCGCGGTTCGGCAGCCAGATCGCGACGCGCTCCCCGGGCACGACGCCGTCGGCGCGCAGCCGGTGCGCGAAGCGGCTCGCGAGCGCGTCGAGGGTGCCCCAGTCGAGCCGCACGCGCCGGTCGACGACCGCGATGGCCCGCGGGTCGCCGCGCGCGTGGATCTCGAGGAACAGCGCGAAGTTCATCCGCGCGCCGCGCCGCGCCGGGGCAGCTCGATCACCGCGGTGCCGGCCGCGGTGCGCTGGCCGAGCTGGTTCTGCGCCCACACCTCGACGTCGACCAGCCCGCGCTCGCCGTCCAGCCGCTTGCCGGCGACGCGCCCGCCGGTGAACGTCGTGTCGCCGAAGATCACGGGCAGCTTGAGCCGCGCGCTGTACCGCCGCAGGACGCCGTCGTCGCCCATCCAGTTGGTCAGGCAGTTGGCCATCATGCCGATCCGCTGCGGCCCGTTGTCGTAGGGCCCGGGCATGCCGAGCTCGGACGTCGCCACTTCCTTGTCCTGGTGGCCGATCGACGGCGAGACCGCGGCCGCGTAGTAGCTCGGGTCGTAGTTGTTCGGCAGCCTGTCGGGCGCGGTGCGCGCCCAGTGCGCGTACAGCCACTTGAGCCGGGTCGACTTGTAGCCCGAGGTGCCCGGCGCGCCCGCGTAGTAGCAGGTCATGTCGAGCCGGTTGATCGGGCCGCGCGCGGTGCCGGGCAGCGCGTCGCCGACGGCCGCGTCCTCCCAGTGCAGCGTGTCCGCGCCGCGCCGGAACTCGTTCAGGATCCTCTCGCCGATCGCGTCGAGCTCCTGCTGGGTGTAGCGGTGCTCGTCGCGCGGCGCGTACTGCAGCCCGCCCTCGGCGCCCAGGCGCGGCACGCGGAAGCAGTGCGACAGCACGCGCGTCAGCAGCGTGCCCTTCGCGTCGTGGTAGCGCACGTCGCCGGTCTGCACCAGCATCCGCTTGACCTTGCTCCCCGACACCTCGCGCGCGTCGACGTAGTCGGCCTTCACCACCATCTCGTCGTTGCGGCGGATCGGCGCGTGGAACTCGGCGTCGATGCCCGAGTAGTACCACTGGATGTCGGGCAGACCGGGGGCGACCACCGCGTCGAACACGCCGAAGAAGAAGGTCGGCGGCGCGACGATCCCTCCCCAGCGCGTCTTCGCCGCGTACTCGGGATCGCACCACAGCGGGTTGTCGTCGCCGATGCCCCACGCGTAGTGGCGGATCGAGTCGCGCGAGGCCTCGTGGTTCCACAGCTCGACCCGGATCGGCATGCCGATCAGCGACCTCGCCTCGGCGAGTGCGTCGTCGTGGAAGCTCGGGCGCAGCAGCTTGTGCGTGTCGGTGGTGCTCATCGTGTGCGTCTCCGCGGCGCTCGCCGCCCTCCCGTTGGTTTCCTGCATGGAAACGGTGTTTCGATCGTCGGTCAATGGTAGGAAGCCGACCTCGCCCGTGTCAAACCGGGCCCGTCGCCGGGCCGAGCACCCATGCGCACCCGGCCCGGGCGGCGACCTCGCGCAGCGACGCGACCAGCGCGCGCGGCAGCGCGACGCCGTGCGTGCGCGCGCGCGACAGGGCCGCCCGCTCGGGATCGCCGGCGGCGAGCACCGGGCGGGCGGGATCGGCCGCGGGCGTCGCGCGCAGGCGCCCGAGCATCGCGTCG
>Ga0116191_1000974_pt1 | contig 23993 bp, 17 predicted proteins | sample AD_UKC111_MetaG_FD_89897 | JGI IMG/M metagenome (GOLD analysis project Ga0116191, IMG submission 89897) | Active sludge microbial communities of municipal wastewater-treating anaerobic digesters from Hong Kong - AD_UKC111_MetaG | ecosystem: Engineered > Bioreactor > Anaerobic > Digestate... | reverse complement strand
ATGAACTATGAGCTATGAACTATGAGCTAATATGGCTCATGGCAAAAGCAATAAAGGCAGCTGATAGCTCATAGCTGATAGCAAAAGCGGAAACAAAAAAAACATTTTTGAAGTTCCTATGAGCTATGAGCTATGAACCATGAGCTAATTATGACCTTTTTGTCTTTTTGACAGAAGACATCTGGCCAGCCGAGGGAAGCTTATCTGCTATGACTCCGGTTTCTTCGATGACCGCATTGAGCGCTATAACCAAAAAGTTTGCTGCCTGAGCAGCCGAACAATTCTTAGTAACTTCAATTGCAATGGCATGTTTGTGTTCTTTCGTCACTGCATAATATGTAAGGGATTTTCTCTGCACCTTGTGTCTTGTGTCCTCGCTTCCCGTATTTGTATTATTAACCTGAAAATGGTATCTTTTATCTGCTATTTTTGCGTTAGACCTCTGCACTACATTATGTGCAAATTTCTCAAGCTCAAGTTTATCTCCGTTAGGCAAATCAAAATATGGCGCATCGATGACATTGGACTGACCCCATCGCGATGGATTTCTCCTGCTGTCAACCCATGTTGGTGAGTAGAATCCATCCCCCTGATGCATGTTAACCACATAATCAGCCTTTTTTATCAGCTCCTTAGCAAGGTTTACAACTTTTATATCAGGGTTTTGACTGTTTTCAGGCTGGTCAAAGAGCCTATTCATATCGCCGCCGAGACCGTTTCGTTTTTTTCTTTGATTTGCCACTGCATTCAAACGTGGGACAATAATAACATTTCCCTTTTTTAACCTGATATTAGAATACTTGGCCGCAACCACAGGGCATGCCCTCTCGTCCCCGTGGATGCCTGCAAAAATGAGAACCGTAGACCCCGGCAATTCTCCTTTTATCGTGTATACCGTGACCTCCTGGTTCGTCCCGCTGAAATATTTTTGTACTGTTTTTGTTTCCTGAGCTTCACCGCCCTTGACTGACAACAAAAACAGTACAAACGACATAACAATACATCTACATATCGCCACAGAACACATTTTTAAGTTTTTTTGTAAAGACATCAAAACAAAGACTCCCCTATAATGTGCCATTTCTTATGTTCTTTTCTTAAATAGAATATCTTGGAGCTTTCACTTTTGAAGTTGTCAGAAACATATCTTTGATGGAATCTAACAACAGCAACCTTACCATTGTACTCCTGAGGTATAAAAAATGCCGGTTCGTCTATAGAGATTTTGATGAACTTTTTGTATCTGTTTACCCTCTCCTTCTGCTGTTTGAATGCAGCAAAACCCATTCCTTCGCCGCTAACAAAATCGCTGGCGTAGTGGTTAAGATATTTTTTTGTGTTAAGACTTTCCCAGTCGTGTTTCCAGCTGTCAAGAAAACCCTTTATCTCTTTTGTGAGTTGCGCCTGATTAGGTTTCTCGGTTATCTGCATTTTACTTACCACGATTATTGGCGTGCCCCTCGGCTTTATAAGCCTCGATATTTCTTCCAGATCCTTATTGTCCACGACTATACAACCTTTCGTATTTACTATGTCTTTGCCTAAATTTTTTTCAGGGTCGTGCCCATGTAACCATATCCCGTTTCCCTGTTTGCCTTCTTTTCTTGCAAGAAAGTTCGGGTAATTCATGACGAATGCACCAAAACCATACTGCTTTGGCAACGTTTTCCCGGGAATAAAACGCAAAAAGAAAAATACCCCCTCAGGTGTAGCCTTATCACCCGGCTTTTGTTTATCCCCATTGTTCTCACCGGTAAGACATGGATAACCCTTCACAAGATTGAATACACCATCCTTAAAGCTAAAAAGATACAACATCTTTGAATCCTTCTCGCACAATAGGGCGTATTCACCGTTATTGGCATACACAAGGGGTGAGGGTGTCGTATTTTGATTAAAAACAGCCGGTTTAACAGCGGTTGGTTCATACCCTTTTTCTGTTGTTGCAATAGTGGTTTGAGGTTTTGAAGGAGTGACTTCAACGGGTTTGGGTTCTGTCTGTGGTTTATCTGGCGATGGAGGGCTTGGGGCATATATATTTTGTTGTCTTTCCAAAACAAGAGACATAAGTCTCTTTGTCTCCCGATGTTCGCTCATGAAAAGAATAATAAACAGGCAATTCGTGACAAGAAGAATAGCCGATACAATCAAGAGTATCTTTTTTGATAAAAATTCAAATGGGTTATAATTATTTTTCATTACTGATTATGCATAAAGCTATGTTTTGCGAAACGTATTTTATATGTAACGCAACCCCTTTGTCAAGCTAAGGTTATAAGCCTTACCATTTAATCCCATCAAACTATAACGGCCATCATGGTTAAGGCATCTACAGCATGCAGCATGCAAGACAGTGTTGAGATTGAACCTTAGCCTGGCAACAGAACACCGTTGTTAAAAAATCGTGTATAAGGTCGCCGAAACTGAATAATTTTTATAGTGCAGATTTGTATAAAATATGGTTTAGTGATTATCTACAATAACCGAGGTTTGGCATGTATATATCGATAATCGGAGCAGCAGGCTCAGGCAAAACAACACTATTCCAGGCATTAAGCGGTATAAAATACGAAAACAGTGCTCAAGCAAATACTATAGCGACCGTAGATGTACCAGATGAGCGCCTCGAGAATCTTTCAAGAATATTCAAACCAAAAAAGGTTGTACATGCGCGCATTGAGATATCGGACACCGCAACAATAGAAGAGGGTGATGTAAAGAACGAAACGATCAGCCCAAAGGCGATTCAGAAGATGCGGACAAGCGATGCCTTTATTCTGTTGTTGCGTCACTTTGACAATGGTTTTCCTATAGACCCTGCAGGCGAATTCAGGACTATCTTTAATGAATTTGTACTCTCCGATATGGCACAGATTGAGTTGCGTCTCGAGAGAATAAGAAAACAGGGTGGAAAAAAGGACAACCCCCTTGTACAGCAGGAAAAGGCCTTGCTTGAAAGATGCCTTTCGCATCTTGATAATGAGCAACCACTCTTTACGATGGAAGAGATCGGCGCCGAAGGGAAGATGCTTCGCGGATTTCAGTTTCTGTCTCAAAAACCCATGATGATAGTTATTAACTGCGATGAAATCTCTTTTGATAACCATGACAAGATAACGTCCGATTTAAAATCATCGCTATCCCATAGCGATAATATACCGTTTGTTGCGGCATGCGCAAAACTCGAAGCTGAACTTGCACTCATGCCATCCGAAGAATCTGCAGTTTTTATGGAAGAATACGGCATCAGAGAAACGATCCGTAACCGCATTATTCAGCTCGCCTGTAAAACGCTCGGCCTGATCTTTTTTTTCACGGTGGGTGAAGATGAATGCCGTGCTTGGCCTATCAAGAAAGGCTTAAATGCACAGAATGCCGCCGGGACAATACATACTGATTTTTACAATAAATTCATACGCGCTGAAACTGTAGGTTATGATGATTTCATGAGATACGGCAATTTTGCTGAATGTAAAAAGGCAGGCGTATGGCGTCTCGAAGGCAAGGAATATATTGTAAAGGATGGCGATATCATCACCATACGTGCAGGAAACTAAGGATGCCCATAAGGAAAAGATGCAATAAAAAAGGCCCCGTCGTTTTCACAGGGCCTTTTAATAGTTTCAACGATTTTTAATCGAGTTTCTCCTCGCCTACCCTCATGCTGTAGAATGAACGGTATACAAAGATAAGAGCAATAACGAAGAACACGATTCCAAGACCTGTCTTTAGACCCTGTGACTGCATCGTAACTGCAATCTCGGTTGCAAGCAATCCAAAAAGCGTGGTGAACTTAATAACAGGGTTCATCGAAACAGATGATGTGTCCTTAAATGGGTCACCAACCGTATCACCAACAACGGTTGCAGCATGGAGTTCAGTGCCCTTTTCCTTCAGGTCAACCTCAACAATCTTTTTAGCGTTATCCCATGCACCGCCTGCGTTTGCAAGGAATATTGCCTGGAAAAGTCCAAAGAATGCTATTGCTATCAGATAACCGATGAAGAAATAGGGGTTGAAGAAGGCAAGTGCCAATGCAAGGAAGAACACGACGACGAAGATATTGAGCATACCCTTTTGTGCATACTGAGTACATATCTTGACAACCTCTTTGCTGTCTTCAATGGATGCCTCAGCCTTATCGAGGTTGATGTTCTTCTTGATAAAGACAACCGCCCTGTAAGCGCCGGTCGTAACCGCCTGAGTTGCAGCGCCCGTAAACCAATAGATAACAGCGCCTCCCATGAGAAGACCGAGTATTATCTTGGGGTTAACAAGACTCAAAGATGCAATAACATTTCCATACATGTTTTCGAGCAGTATTATGATACCGAATACCATTGTCGTCGCCCCGACAACTGCTGTACCGATAAGAACCGGTTTAGCAGTAGCCTTGAACGTATTGCCTGCGCCGTCAGCCTCTTCAAGATAGTCTTTGGCTGTATCGAAATTGGGTTCAAAACCAAATTCCTTCTTAATCTCTGCCTTAACATTGGGTAATGCCTCGATCCTTGAGAGTTCATACACGGACTGTGCGTTATCAGAGACAGGACCGTAGCTGTCGACCGCAATTGTAACAGGACCCATCCCAAGAAAACCAAATGCCACAAGACCGAATGCAAACACCGGGGCAGCAAAGACGAACGCCGGGGGCATAATCGCAATGATCGATGCATGCTGGGATACCATATAAGCGATCAGCATGAGTACGAGTATGACAAGTCCTTCCCAGAAGGCAGAGTAACATCCGGCAACAAAACCGGAGAGAATATCGAGAGACGCACCACCGTGACGTGCAGCGCCGACAACCTCCTGCACATGACGTGACTTGGTGCTTGTAAAAACCTTTGTAAACTCAGGGATAAGAGCACCTGCGATAGTGCCGCATGAGATGATAATAGCAAGCGCCCACCATAATCCAGGATATTTTGCATCCAAATCGCCAAGCAACATATAGCTTGCCCAGAATGTTACAATAATCGAAACCGCAGAGGTAATCCAAACAAGGTTGGTCAGGGGCTGTTCGAAATCGAATTTTGTCTTTGAACCGTACACAGAGCCGGTTATGCCTTTGTTTATATAATATGAAACAAGTGAGGTAAGGATCATGAGAATACGCATTGCAAATATCCAGATGATCAGGGTTCCGGACATAACAGGATTCATTGCAAGTGCGAGTGCAAGGAATGCAATAAGTGCAACGCCCGTGACACCATAGGTCTCGAAACCATCCGCAGTCGGTCCGACGCTGTCGCCAGCGTTGTCACCTGTACAGTCTGCAATAACACCGGGGTTTTTCGGGTCGTCTTCAGGAAGCTTAAAGACGATTTTCATAAGGTCTGAACCGATATCTGCAATCTTTGTAAAGATACCACCGGCAATCCTTAATGCAGATGCACCGAGTGATTCACCGATTGCAAAACCTATAAAGCTCGGACCTACAAGCTCTTTTGGAAGGAATACAAGTATGCATATCATAAAGAAGAGCTCAACGCTCACAAGAAGTAGTCCGACGCTCATGCCGGATGTAAGGGGTATATTGACAACGTCTACGGGTTTGCCGGTCAGCGATGTGAATGCAGTTCTTGAATTCGCCCATGTGTTTATTCTCATGCCGAACCACGCCACACCATACGAGCCGAGGATACCGAGAATGGAAGAAAGCAGAATAACCAGCATACCGCCGATCGGCATATGTGATAATCCCATAAAATAGTAAATCATACAGATAGCAATGAGTATCCAGAGACCAAGTAAGAACTTGCCCTGCTGTGCAAGGTATGATTTACACGTCTCCCAGATGATTTCGGATACATCCAGCATCGCTTTGTGAGCGGGCAGACCCTTTGTGTGGCTTGCCTGGAAGATAGAGAAGATAAGTCCAATAAAACACACAATGATACCAAAATACATGATTGAGACACCACCGACCGTACTTCCAAAGATGTTGAACGTAACCTTTGTCAAGTCAGGCAGGATGATGTCTGCCTCGCCAGCGAAGGCGAGCGGCACCGTCAATAGAAACATGACGGCAAACATAAACAGCGATAAGAACATATTGCGTTTACTCATCTATAACCTCCTTAAAATATTTGTTAATAACAGCTAAAACCTGCCCAGACTAATCTAAAATCCTTTTTTCCATTTTGCCGAGACAGGATTTATTTATTGTAAAACTATTTATTTGTGAATGTCAATGAACTTTATGAAATAATTCACAACCATAAATCATTATATCGCCTTTGATGCGGTCTATGTTGTGTCTGATTGAGAAATATGGGTTAATTCGAACGTATAGGCTTTGTTATCGTAAGAAACAGCGGAATTTTTAAGCCAGCTCAAATTATCCTCTTTTTTGAAATCATCCCTGAAAAAGCTACCCCGGCTTTCTTTTCTTCCGAGACTTGCAACAATTATAGACTTCAAGGTTAAAAGTGCGCTGAACAGATCTTCTTTGAGCTTCATTTGAGACACATTTTTTGGAGTTATCTCAGCGAGCTGAACATCGATCGATTCGATTTGGTTCAAACCATTTTTTAATCTATCTTCCGACCTTACTATACCCGCATTGTTCCATGCAATCTCCCTGATATTACGTCGAATTTCACTTAGTGTCACATCACCTTTGCTATGTCGTTTCAAAAAATGCTCCCTTTTTGTATGGTCACCCTCTTTTATCCTGGTGGGATTTACAAAACCGGTATTGATTGCCGCATTCCGGCCCGCAATCATGCCTGTCACAATACATTCCGTAAGGGCGTTACCTCCGCGTCTGTTAGCACCATGCAACCCCCAGACCACCTCACCACAGGCAAAAAGTCCCTCCAGTGAGGTCTGACACCTATCATCCACCTCAACCCCTCCCATGAAAAAGTGCGCAGCAGGAGAGACAGCAACGGGCATGGTACGCAGATCCTTCTTCAGCTTTGAGATAATACCCATAGGGTGCCTGTGCCAGAGGGCATCGTGAACACGGCTGTAATCCATATAAACTCGACCGCTATTGGTAACCTCTTCAAAAAGTATAATCGAAAACTCATCCCGCTTCTGTAAAATCGCCTGATTCACATCATCAAATCCATACTTTTCAAGTATATCTTCTCCGGACGCATTGATAAGCCTTGCCTCTTCAGGATAAGGAGGATAAAGGATCATCGATGCAAGGTTGGGTTCGTCTACAACAATCGGGTAAAACTGGACAAACTCCATATCCTTAAGTACAAGCCCGACCTCTGCAGCAAGCCTATACCCTTGCCCCATGATAGTTTTCTGGTTGTCGTTTCTAAGATAAATAGCACCTGCCCCTCCTGTTGCAAGTACAATCGACGATGCGTATATCTCAATCTCTCTCCCTGAAATGTCAAACCCTTTTACACCATAGACCCTATTCTCGGACTTCAACAAGGATGTTACATAAAAACCGCTTATTATCTTGACCTCGTCAAGCCCTCCCACCATCATTGCAATCTTTTTCATCATTGTAACACCGGGTATGATATTAGGACGTTGTGCCCTAAGGCTATATACTGACTGTGCTTCAGCTATATCGAGTCCCAATGACCTAAGAAACTCTATCCCGTCTTGCGCTTCATGCGCTACAAGCCTCACATATGATGCTTTGTTCAGGTTTCTGCCTATTCGAATTGTATCTTGTATGTAGTCTTCTTTACTGTAAAAGGAGGTGGGTCCAGCAAACACCCCGTTAGACATTGCCGAATTGGTGCCAAGACCTATAGACCCCCTGTCGATAATCATGACCTCGGCACCTTCCATGCAGGCATGGTACGCCGCCACAATACCCGCAAGCCCCGCGCCTATAACAATTACCTTGTTTCTCATATCAGGGATGTCTTTTTTACCAACCTCCACCCAGCACCTTATATAAGGTTACACGGTTGGTAAGATGCAAGAGACGGAAATTGACAAGATTCTGCTGGGCTGCATACAGTGAACGCTGTGCATCGAGAACACCGAGATAACCGTCAATCCCCTTCAGATACCGGGCAGTTGCAATCCTGTAAGTCTCTTCTGTCGCCCTCACGAGAGATTGCTGTGTCTGAAGCTGTCCACTTATGGTTCCTCTTGCCGCAAGCGTATCGGATGCCTCTTTGAAGGCGGTTTGAACTGCCTTTTCGTATTGAGAGAGCACGATTTCCCTCTCCACCTTGCTTGCCTCCAAGGCAGACCATAGGCGGGGATCAAAGATAGGCATGACGATCTGCGGCGAGAATGTCCACGTGTTTGACCCGGCCTTAAACAGACCTGACAGGTCATTGCTTGTCGTACCTGTAACACCTGTTAAAGAAATGCGGGGAAAGAACGCCGCCCGCGCAGCTCCAATGCTTGCATTGGCTGCCTTAAGTTGACCCTCAGCCTGCAGGATATCCGGTCGGCGCAACAATATTTCAGAAGAAAGACCGGGTGAGACATCCTTCGGCTCTGAAACAACACTCAATGAATCCGGCAGCAGCTCAGCCGGTACAGTAGAACCGGCTAAAAGATTTAGTGCATTTTCGATTAAGGCGACCTGGCGGGTATATCTCAAGACATCCACCCTAACCGTTTCCAACCTGGTCTGCGCCAGACGCAAATCCAATTCGGAGGCAACACCCGCTTCATAGCGTCTACGGATTAAGTCGTATGATTCCTGCTGTGATGAGAGGGTAGATTTTGCATATTTCAGGTTCTCCCGGTCAGCAGCAAGGGAAAAATAGGCATTTGCCACCTCTGCCATAAGCGCAAGCTCAGCGCTTTTATGCGCCTGCTCGGTGGCAAGATACTGCTCGAGAGCCCTGTCTCTAAGACTTCTAATACGTCCGAAAAAGTCTATCTCCCAGGACACAACACCAAGGCTTGCGCTGTACTGTTTAAAATTCATCGCTTCCCCAGATTCTGATGAGATATCAGCAGGTATCCTTTGCTCCGTCCATACACCATATGCATTCAGGGCAGGGAATAATTCTGCTCGTTGAATGCCGTACAGCGCCCTTGCCTTTTCAACATTCAGCGCTGCTATTCTTAGGTCACGGTTATTCTTAAGCGCAAGCTCTATAACCTGTTTCAGTTTTGTGTCAGTGAAAAATGCCCTCCAATCCAGACCGATAATTTCGGACGTATCAGAAACGTTTTCTATGTCTTTATATGCATCGCCTTTTGGCCAAGCAGAAGGTATGGGTGCTTCAGGCCTTGTATATTTTGGAGCCATAGTGCAGCCACATATGAAAAAGGTCAATAAAATCGAGATTACAACCGCCTTCTTCATATCAACATACCTCCTTTTGACCTGTAGGTTCAGGGTTTCCTCCAGGACCTTTTCTGGATTCAACCTTGAACAAACGGGACACAACAACAAACAGCAGTGGTATGTAGAAAAGGTCGATAAACGTAGCTGAAAGCATACCTCCTGTAACAGCAGTACCTATTGCATTCATGGCTCCGGCTCCGGCGCCTGTTGCAATTGCCAGCGGCAAAACACCGAAGAAAAATGCCATGGATGTCATAATGACAGGTCTAAACCTTACCCTTACCGCACCAAGCGTCGCATCTAACAGTCCTTCTCCTCTTGTCATCCTTTCCTTTGCAAATTGAATGATAAGAATCGCGTTTTTTGTCGTCAGACCCAGAGTGGTGAGAAACCCTATCTGAAAATACACATCGTTGTGCAGACCTCTCGCCCATGTAAAGAGTGTTGCACCAAGCACTCCGAGCGGAAGCATAAGCATGTTGGTAATGGGTATCGGCCAACTCTCATAAAGAGCCGCCACACAGAGAAAGATCACGATGATGGAAAAAGCGTACAAAAGTGGCGCCTGTGTACTCGACATCCTCTCCTGATAGGAAAGCCCTGTCCATTCAAAACCAACCCCCTGGGGCAACTTCGTAACAAGCTCTTCCATCACCTTCATCGCCTCACCTGAACTCCTACCCGGCGCCGGTTCTCCCCATATGCTCATAGATGGGAAGCCATTGTAACGCTCAAGTCTCGGCGAACCCGACTTCCACTGTCCCGAGGCAAAGGCGGAAAAGGGTACCATTTTCCCAGCATTATTTCTTACATGCAGCTTTTCCAAGTCTTTGGGCATCATACGGTAAGGGGCGTCTGCCTGGAGGAAAACGCGCTTGACCCTGCCACCCTGGATAAAATTATTCACATATGCACTCCCGAACGCCTCAGAAACAGTATTGTGTATAGCGGTAATAGGAACGCCGAGCGCACCGGCCTTTTCCCAATCAACGTCTATATAATACTGGGACACATCGTCTATACCGTTAGGTCTAACCTTTGTTAAGCGCCTATCCTGCGATGCCATCCCAAGAAGTTGGTTTCTTGCTGCCATAAGCTTCTCATGACCTAATCCGCTTCGGTCAAGCAACTGGAAGTCAAAACCGGTCGCCATACCCAGTTCAATCACAGAAGGTGGTGGAAAGGCAAAGACCATGGCATTGCGTATCTGCGAAAATACCCTCATAGCCCGCGCTGCGATTGCCTTTACCCTCAAATCAGACCTATTACGGAGACCCCACTCTTTAAGCTTCACAAACACCATGCCATTGGTCTGTGCCCTAAGATTGAAGCCGGCGCCTGAAATGGTCATACAGGATTCCACCGCCTCCTTTTCATGCTCAAGGAAATAGCGCTGCACACTGTTTACAACCTCTTTGGTCTGCTCAAGGGTAGACCCGGTCGGCAATATCACCTGTGCAAGTAATATACCCTGATCCTCATCAGGGACATATGAAGTGGGAATACGAAGTAAAAGAATCCCCACCGTCACTATAATCAAAATATATATAACTGCATAGCGCAACTTTCTCGAGAACGAACGTTCCACCGTTCTTACATAACGGTCTCTAATACCGAAAAAGATCCGATCGAACCTCAAAAAGAAAGGTCGCAGAAAACGAATTGCATTCTCAGCAGGTTCATGACCCTTGGGTACGGGTTTTAGCAGCGTTGCACAAAGAACAGGCGTCAATATCAGTGCAACAACTACCGACAGAAGCATGGAGGAAATAATCGTTATAGAAAACTGACGATATATAACACCAGTCGAACCGCCAAAAAATGCCATCGGTCCAAAGACCGCCGATAACACAAGGCCGATGCCGATAAGGGCGCTTGTGATCTGATCCATAGATTTAGCGGTTGCCTCCCGAGGAGAAAGCCCTTCCTCACGCATGATACGCTCCACATTCTCAACCACCACAATGGCATCATCCACAAGAAGACCTATCGACAGCACCATAGCAAACATGGTTAGCATATTGATAGAGAAACCGAAAAGCCCCAGGGTGCCGAATGTTCCCAGAAGCACAACAGGCACCGCAATAGTAGGGATCAATGTCGCCCTGATGTTTCCCATAAAAAGCCACATTACGAGAAAAACCAGCAAGATCGCCTCCAGCAGGGTTATAACCACTTCTTTGATAGCCACCCTGACAAAGGGTGTTGTATCGTATGGATATATAACCTTCATCCCTTGTGGAAAGTAACGGCTCATCTCTTTCATCTTTTCTTTCACCGCATTGGCCGTATCAAGCGCATTCGCTCCTGCGGCCTGCCTTATCGCCATACCAGCAGAAGGACGTCCGTTGTTAAATACCTCTACATCGTATGCATCGGTTCCCAACTCGGCGCGTCCCACATCCCTGATTCTTATAATCGAACCATCAGGATTGATCCGGACAGGTATTGAGGCAAATTGTTCAGGTGTTTTAAGCATGCTCTGAACAATAATAGAGGCATTCAGACGTTGACCTTTTACGGCAGGTGCCCCGCCGAACTGTCCTGCAGAAACCTCTACATTGTATGATTTAAGCGCAGCTATCACATCATCCACAGTCAGATTGTAGCTCACCAGCTTGTCGGTATTCAGCCAGATGCGCATGGCATATTGAGTCCCGAAGTTTTCCACCTCTCCTACACCCGGCACACGTGCAAGCACCTTTTCCAGATTTGATTGCGCATAATCCCTAAGGTCGTCACCATTCATACTGCCGTCTTCTGAAATAAGCCCCACAATCAACAAATAGTTTCTCGTTGCCTTGCCCACAGTAACACCCTGACGCTGAACCACCTCAGGCAATCCTGCCATGGCAAGCTGTAGTTTATTTTGCACCTTTGACCAGGCAAGGTCAGGATCTGTTCCGGGCGCAAATGTCAACTCGAGACGAGAACCGCCAGCATTATCGCTCGTAGCTGAAAGATAGAGCATCTTGTCAAGGCCTGTCATCTTTTGTTCGATGATCTGCGTTACGCTGTTTTCCACAGTCTCTGCAGATGCCCCGGGATATGAGGATTGAATATAGATAGACGGTGGCGCAATTGGGGGATATTGGGATATCGGCAGGTTATAAATAGAAAGGCATCCTACCAGCATTATAATGATTGCGATAACCCAAGCAAAAACGGGGCGATCGAGAAAGAATTTGGATAACATCATGCCCCTCCGTTCATTTAGTCTTTGTTGGCGGCTGTTCTGTCTTTGTCGGTGGATTTGCCGTCTTTTTGGCTTCCTCGCTACCCTTTACATCTGTGCCAGAGGAAATAACCTTAACAGAAACCCCGGGACGCACCTTTTGAATGCCTTCTACTATCACGCGATCACCGACTTTCAAGCCCTCGCTTACATTCCATTTATCGCCTATAGCCCGACCAAGCGTAAGCTTCCTCTGCTGAACCTTACCTTCTGCATCCACAATCAAGGTGAATGGGTTTCCCTTCGGATCCCTGAAGATTCCTTGTTGTGGCACAAGAATCGCTTTCTCGATTACACCTTCCTGCACAATCGCACGCACATACATCCCCGGCAACAATGTAAACTTTGGGTTAGGGAAAACCATCCTAAGTATGAAAGACCCTGTGCTTGGCTCAACGGTAATATCGGAAAACTTCAGGCTCCCTTCGATATTATAAGGTGTGCCGTCCTCAAGCATAAGTTTAACCCTTGCCTGGTCCTTACCTGCGCTCTTTATCCTACCCGCTGCCATATGCCCCTTGAGTTGGAGCTGACTTGCACTCGATTGTGTTGCATCAACATAAATCGGATCGATCTGCTGGATAACAGCGAGGGCAGCAGGCTGGTTCGCCGTCACAAGCGCACCCACGGTTACATTGGACTTGCCTACACGGCCTGTTATAGGGGCCGTAATGTTCGTATAACCAAGATTGATGCGCGCGGACTCGACCGAGGCCTTCCAGTACTGGATGTCAGCCTCAGCCTGTTTGTATGCAGCGGCAATGTCTTCGTATTCTTGCTGGCTGACAGCCTTATCGTTCACCAAATCCTTATAGCGTTCATACTTCGAGCGTATTGCAGGCAGATTCGCTTCAGCCCTGCCCAGCGCCCCCATCGCATTGTTGAGGGCTGCCCTGTAAGGTGCTGGATCTATCTGATAGAGTACATCGCCTGCCTTGACGTCGCTTCCCTCAACAAAAAGGCGTTTCTGAATAATGCCGCTAACCTGTGGTCTTACCTCTGCAACAAGATAGGCGGACGTCCTTCCAGGCAACTCCGTAGTAATCGGCACCTTTTCATACCGCATAACCGTCACGGCAACTTCAGGTACAGGTTGTTGCATTTCTTTCTGTTTACCACAACCACTAACAGCCAGGTTCAATACGATTATCACCAGAATGGCAATAAGCCTGATATTATTTATGATATGCATTCAAAAGCCCTCCAACTGGGTTCATTTAATATCTTCATCGGCAAGCCTGATCAACTCATCAACAACCATATTACGCTGCTCCTCCGTAAATGGGGATATGGATAAAATCTCTTGCAGCAATAAACCATCCGCTGCAAGGGCAAGCAAAGCCGCCCTTTCAAACTTTATACCTGAAGAAACTATTTCAGAAAAGGCATTCCTTATCGCCTCACGCACGGGTTCGGCAAGTTTTGGATTATGGGCTAATGCGGCAAGAAGTGGTGCACCTACCAGGTCAGATTTTTTATCCCGCAAAAGCGTTGAAAGCATAAACGCCTTCAGCCCACGAGATGGTGTGTCAGGAAGTTTTTTCCAGATATCTTTCCGCAATTCCCGTCTTGCATCGATGAGACGGTTTATCATAGCCTCGATAAGCGCCATTTTGTTTGGAAAGTGATGAAGCAGTCCCCCCTTGCTGACACCTGCCTTAGCTGCTACCGCATCGAGCGTCATGTGGGATGCACCGGCTTCAACAACCACAGTCTCTGCAGCACGAACTATTGCATCGTAAGCATTTGTTTTTGAACTCATCTATTGGATACCTGCGCAGCCTATTTATACCGTCCGGACGGTATAGCAAAGTAACACAATAGGTATATTTTTGTCAAAACGATTTACAGTTTTTTTGTAAAACCTGCAAAAATCGTCCGTAAAAAGTATTATTTGAAAATAATTGCAAGTATATTGTTGCAAAAATTAAACATTTTCTGTATTTTTGATTTTACACACCTTTTTTACAAACAGGTGAGAAATTATGAATCGAACACCTAATCAGCTTTATAGATTCTCTTTGGATGTTTTGAAAAGTTTCAGGCGGAACAAGGTCATCTTGTTATCCGGTGCTGTTGCCTTTTATGCCCTTTTATCAATAATCCCTCTACTTGTCCTTGCGCTAATCGTGCTTTCCCATTTTGTCGGAGAGGGACCATTGTTCGGTACGTTATCAACCTATATCGAGATGGTCTTGCCTGGCTATACGGCCATTTTGACCGAACAGGTGCAGACATTTCTCAAACACAGAAACGTCGTAAGCATTGTCGGTTTTGTTATTATGATCTTTTTTAGCTCCCTTGCCTTTACGGTACTTGAAAATACCATGTCCGTCATCTTCTCACACCGGGTAAGAACAAAAAAGCGTCGTTTTTTTATCTCTGCAATCATACCATACGTATATATAATATTGATTGGAACAAGTATGCTTTTGATGTCAATTATAGCCGAAATTCTCGAAATCCTTAAAAACAAACAATTGCTGATCTTTTTATGGCACTTCAGTCTTGAAGGCGTACCTGGCATTGCACTATATGTGCTTGGGCTGATAACTGAAGTTTTCATGATTACATCTATTTATATGATTATGCCTGTAGACCGCACCAGATTTCGATATGCACTTACCGGTGGTATAGTAGCCACAGTCCTTTGGGAGATTATCAGGCGCTTACTCGTTTGGTACTACTCGACCCTTTCGGTCGTAAACCTGATCTATGGCTCTTTTGCGACTGCGATAGTAGCGCTTCTGAATATAGAGGCAGCCGTATTGATTCTCCTTTTGGGTGCACAGGTTATTGCAGAGCTTGAAGTCAAATCCGAAAAAGCAAAAGAAAATCATTAAATACAAGAAAAAGGATTGACAGGCATAAATCGAAAAAACTCACAGGCTGTAAATCGTACAATTACATACACACCGTCTTATGCAAACGGCAAAACCACGATCAAAGCCCGATGCCATCAATCTTAGCATTACAGAATTTACAGGCACCACCCTCTATATTGTAGTCGATAATCGAATACCCGTACCTATGTATAATCAACCTCTTACAATTGTAACAATATGTGTTCTCGCCGTCTGAACCGGGAATGTTTCCCTCATAGACGTAACGCAACCCCTCATCAACACCGATTTGGCGAGCCCTGTGCAATATCTTGGGGGGCGTCCTTGGCACATCGGTTAGCTTGTATGTCGGATAAAATGCGCTCACATGCCATGGCGTCTCTGCACCAAGGTCATCTTTTATGAATCTCGCTATGTTTCGTAGTTCTTCCTCCGAATCGTTCCACCCTGGTATTATAAGCGTTGTAATCTCAATCCATATACCGAGCTTTTTGTAAAGCCTTATCGAATCGAGTACCCCGCTGATGTCCGCCCCGCAAACCTTTCTGTAGAAACGTTCGCTGAAACCCTTCAGGTCTATATTTGCACCGTCAAGATAAGGTCTTATAGCCCTAAGAGGTGCATCCTGAATATACCCATTTGTAACGAAATTGTTATATATCCCCCTTTCTTTTGCAAGCCTTGCAATATCGAGTGCATATTCATAAAAAATTGTCGGCTCTGTGTATGTATAAGAAATGCTCTTGCATCCTGATTTATATGCCATTTCAACTACTTCCGGAGGCGATACCGTATGACCGAAGATTTGTCCATCATCTTCCGAAATCTGTGATATATCGTGATTCTGGCAATGGAGGCAACGAAAGTTACACCCCACGGTAGCAATCGAAAATGCCTTTGAACCGGGGAAAAAATGGAATAAAGGCTTTTTTTCTATCGGGTCGATATGCCATGAACAAGGCAATCCATAAACAAGGCTGTAAAGAACCCCGTTTTTGTTTTCCCTTGCTCCACATATACCCCGCCTCCCTTCGGCAATCATACAACTATGCCGGCATAATACGCATCTTACCCTTTTTCCTTCGAGCTTCTCGTAAAAAGAGGCTTCTTTTGACATATGTTTACTGCTCATTGCCTTTCACATCCCTTTCGAAAACGATTTTTACCACCTCGTCCATACTCTTAACAGGCATAAACTTTATCTTTTTCTTTACATATTTAGGTATTTCAACGAGTTCCCCGATGTTTTCATCAGGTATTATCACAGTTTCCATCCTTGCCCTCAAGGCTGCAAGGGTTTTTTCCTTCAGCCCGCCTATCGGCAAAACCCTCCCTGTCAAAGTAATTTCACCTGTCATGGCTATCTTTCTGTTTACACGTCTCTGTGTTATGGCGCTTATCATTGCAACGGCCATGGTAATACCCGCCGAAGGACCATCCTTAGGGATTGCGCCCTGCGGTATATGTACATGCATCTCCAACGTATCGAAGATATCACTGTTTATGCCAAGCTCTTCAGACTTTGACTTTATGTAGGTAAGCGCCGCTTGAGCAGACTCCTTCATCACATCTCCCATATTACCGGTAAGGGTCAAGTCCTTTTTGCCTTTTCTGCAAGACGCCTCAATATAAAGGACCTCGCCGCCGAATTCCGTCCACGCCAAACCGCTTGATATCCCTACTGCATCGAGCGACAGATCGCTTTCGGGCAGATATTTAGATGGGCCAAGAAAGTTGTGGAGATTCTTGGTTGTAACTAATATCTTTTTATTGTTTCCCTCTGCAATCTTGCGTGCAGCCTTCCTTCCAATTGCAGCTATCTCCCTTTCGAGATTCCTGAGACCCGCCTCACGCGTATAGTCAAGTATAATCTTTGAAATGCTATAGTCAGTAAAAGCAAGGTTTCTCTCTTTAAGTCCGTTCTCTTCAAGCTGTTTGGGAATAAGATATTTCTTTGCAATAACGAGTTTTTCCTTTTCCGTATAGCCCGCTATATTTATAACCTCCATCCTGTCTTTTAATGCGGATGGGATCGTATCTATCCTGTTTGCCGTTGTTATGAACATGACCTTCGAGAGGTCAAAAGGCAGGTTCAGGTAATGGTCGCTGAACGAATTGTTCTGCTCGGGGTCAAGCACTTCAAGAAGGGCACTTGCAGGGTCACCCCTGAAATCGCTGCCTATCTTGTCGATCTCATCCATCATAAACACAGGATTATTTGCACCTGCCTGTTTGATGCTCTGGATTATCCTTCCCGGCATCGAACCCACATATGTCCTTCTATGACCCCTTATCTCCGCCTCATCCTTTACACCGCCAAGCGATATCCTGACAAATTTCCTACCTATCGCCCTTGCGATCGATTTTCCGAGTGAGGTCTTCCCAACACCAGGAGGTCCTACAAAACAAATAATGGGGCCCTTGATCTCGCCTTTTAGTTTTATGACGCTTAAAAATTCAAGTATCCTTTCCTTAACCTTTTCAAGGTCAAAGTGGTCTTCATCAAGTACCTTCTTTGCCATTTTTATATCGATGTTATCTTTTGTCGATATACTCCAGGGAAGTTCTACAAGCCATTCTATATAAGTCCTTATCATGGAGGACTCGATGGCATCAGGATGCATCATGTCAAGCCGATCGAGTTGTTTTTTCGCCTCTTTTTCAATATCCTTTGGCATTTTTGCCTTTTTTATCCGTTTGAGCAGATCTTCTATCTCTTCGGTACGTTCGTCACTCTCCCCAAGCTCATTTTTGATTGCCTTCATCTGCTCTCTAAGAAAGTAATCCCTCTGGCTTTTTGTCATCTCATCTTTTGCTTGCGACAATATCTTTGCCTGCATATTGAGAAGCTCTATCTCTTTGCCAAGGATTTCGGACAGTTTCCGCAATCTTAAAACAGGGTCTATTATCTCGAGTATCTCCTGTGCCTTATCCACCGCAATACCGAGATTCGCCGCGGCGACATCCGCAAGTTTTCCCGGTTCATCAATGGTATCGAGCACCATAAGCACATCTGGGGGCACCATCCTACCCATAGAAACAACCTTTTCCATCTCCTCCTTTACATATCGCATGAGTGCTTCGATCTCGAGCGTTATCTCCGTGATGATCGGCTCCTCTATAGGTTCTATCTTGACCAGAAACGTGGGGGTTTCCTGTACATACTCCTTGACCGTCGCCTTTTTTAATCCCTGAATCAGGATCTTTACCCTGCCGTCTGGCAACCTCAACATCCTCATAATCTGTGATACAACACCGACAGAATGTATCCTTCCAGGCAGAGGGTCTTCATCCGTTAAATCCTTTTGAGCAACAACAAGGATAAGTCTGTCTTTCGATAAAGATTTCTCCACGGCATTGATCGACATATCCCTCCCAACAAAAAGCGGTAGAATAACAGAAGGATACATAACCATATCCCTTACCGGAAGAAGGGGTAGTATCATAGGTATATCTATTGTTTCACTTTCCATCATAATGTTTATGGTGCCTCCGTATTTATCGTTAGCTTAAGACCTGAAAAACGCATGAAAAGCCCTGTATGTCTCGTAAACATCGAGCTTGCTTGATACTTCAAAGGGGGAATGCATGGCGAGAATAGGGGTGCCGCAGTCAATAATATCCATGCCGTAAACGGCAAGATGCTTTGCTACTGTTCCACCTCCCCCCTGGTCTATCTTTCCAAGTTCACCTGTCTGCCAGAGTATACCTTCTTTTTCAAAAAGCCTTCGTATCTCTCCAACATACTCCGCATTTGCATCGCTTGCACCACCTTTACCACCATGACCGGTAAACTTTGAAACACAAACACCCCTGCCAAGATAGCAGGCGTTTTGCTTTTCGTGAACATCCTGGTACATAGGATTCACAGGACCGTTCACATCAGCCGAAATGGCCTTTGAATTATAGAGTATCTTTTTAACCATCACTTCATCTGCCTTCATATCCAAACTCTCAAGTATGCCATACAAAAATATCTGTAACGCACTGGACTGCATACCCGTATTGCCTTCCGAGCCTATCTCTTCTTTATCGGCAAAGATCGCAAGGCATGGATTTTCGGGTTCATGGACATTGCATAATGCCTTCAAAAGCGTGTATGCACATGCCCTGTCATCCTGACCGTAGGCACCGATCATACTTCTGTCTATTCCAACATCCCGTGCCTTGAAGGCAGGCACAACCTCAAGTTCGGCACTGACGAAATCATCCTCAATAACACCATACATATCATGCATTATCTTGAGAATGCCCTTTTTGATACCCTCCTTGTCAGAGCCCGAAAGGGGGATGCTTCCGAAAAGAAGGGTGAGTTTTTCTCCCTCGATGGCCTCGGACAATCTCTTTTCATCTTGAGTCTTTCTCGAGAGATGCGGCAGAAGGTCATCGATAACAAATACTGGGTCACAATCGTTTTCCCCTATGGAGATCTCGATGTTCGTTCCATCCTTTTTTATCATAACCCCGTGAATGGCCAACGGCATTGCAACCCATTGGTATTTCTTGATACCCCCATAATAATGGGTGCGCAAAAGCCCGAGGTCCACATCTTCAAACAGGGGATTCTGCTTCAAATCGAGCCTTGGTGCATCTATATGAGCTACTATTATGTTTATTCCTCCGGTAATGGGTTGCCTACCCTTTATGAAAGCAAATACATTTTTGTGTTTATTGACCATGTAAATCTTCGAATGGCCAAAGCTATCTTTGAAATCATTTTTGATGAGTGCATTCTCAACGAATCTTGCCGCTTCCCTTTCGGTTTTTGATAGATCAAGAAAACCCTTATAACCTTCGCAGAACTCGAATATCTCCTTTAAATCTTCTTTCGATTTTTGTCTCCAACCTGATTGTCTTTGCATATAGCATAAGAATAACAGAATAGATACACCTAAGTCAAGGCAACGATTTCTTGCAAAACAGTAGCATGTAATGCGATACTTTATACAAGGTCAGTTGAAGATGAAATTTGTCAAAAACGATATAAGAATCTTTTATACAGAATAGCCACAGAAACAAACAGATTTCAAGGAGGTCTTTCGTATGACAAGCGGGATACAATTAAAAAAGGGTAGGCTATCCAGGACGTTGCTTAGACACCTCGATCATTATTATAAACATGCGGGCATTGACCCCAACTTTGTTTCAACGAAATGGCAAAGATGGAATAGAGACCATTCGATCGTCACCCTGACGGCAAGCGACAGAGATGGTCATGCGGGCTGGATTGTCTACAATCCTAAAAACAGCACCATAGAAGATATTGTAGTCAAAAACAACTCAAAAGAAAAAGAAAGATATATAGCAGATGCACTCGTTGCAGCTGAAACACTTATTTCAGCAGAGATACATAATGATGACAGGGCAAAATACCAATGGATGTTAGAATACGGCTTCAGACCAACACGTTCGTTCACAAAAGAAGGATTTCCTCTCGTCAAAATGGAACTGAGCACAGCGGTACTTTTAAAAAAGATTCGCGGAATAAGACCTGCGAAGCCTTATCGGAAAACCGAAAAGGTGGTTATCGAGAAAATCCCTGAAAAAAGAACGTACAGCGATATAAAAGCAGGTGTCAAACACCTTATCGATGCGCTTGGTGGCATCAAAAAATTTGTAAAACCCGGTAATACGGTTCTCATCAAACCTAATATTGTAAGCGACCACGGGTTAAAAGACGGCATATACAAAGGCGGGATTATCACAGACATCAGGGTGATCAGGGCGCTAACGGAACTTTTGTTGCCCGTTGCAGAAAAAATCATTATAGGCGAGGGTTCTTCCATCAACAGAAGCGAAACAACAAAAATGTTCAAGCACTATGGTTATGACAGGCTCGTTGAGATTGACCCCTCAAAGATTTTTCTCGTTGACCTAAATAAAGATGAGCAGGTCTATAAGCATGTCCCCGGCGGCAAGAGGATGCATGCAAGAAAAATCCCATTGACCATAGAAAAGGCCGATGTCATTATAAGCGTCCCTGTGCTTAAAATTCATTTCGCCGCGGTGGCATCCTTAAGCATCAAACATCTTCAGGGGGCAGTCCCTCCCCTTGAAAAATACATGACACACTTTTTTGGACTTTGGCAGAACCTCGTTAACATCCATCACCTAATAAAGCCACAACTTATTATAATCGATGGGCTTACAGGCCAGGAGGATTTCGGGCCTGTTTCCGGCACCCCCAAAAGGATGAACATACTGATCGGTGGCACAAACCCCGTTGCAATCGATGCCGTTGCCATGAAGACTATGGGTCTTGACCCGGTTAGCTCGCCACCTGTTTTTCTCGCATATATGCAGGGATTAGGACCGATCGAGGACAATAAGATAAAGATTATTGGCGCCACAATCCACGAAGTAGCAAGCCCCTTTAAACAACCGCATATCAACCTGGAAAGTGGCAGGGACATCAAGATTCACGCTGATTCTGCATGTTCGGGTTGTGCCGGTTATCTTCATTTTGTTTTGAATAAATTAAGGAGACCAGACCCTAAAGACGAAAGCAGGATGCTTATTGACCGTCCATTCGACCGCAAGGTAAACATATTTCTTGGCCCATTCAACCAACACCCCATAAATCCTGATGAAACGAACATTTTTATGGGCATATGCCAGCAGCACAACGCCGAAACAGGCATCCACCTGCCAGGATGCCCACCACACGCAGAGGTTATCGTAAACGGCGTTTTCAGCCTCTTTCCCGACATTGAGCGCCCACAATACGCCGACAAGAGCGAAGAAGCAAGGCTTGGCGAAATGCTTGAGGAAATCCTTTCGACACTATAGCGTTTTCACCTCAAGTCAAATCAACCATCATCCAACATGCTATTCCCATGCTGAAAGGCAGGACGCCAAAGTCACGCAAAGAGCGTCATCTCTGTTGCACCTGACCCCTCATCGGCACGAATACAACACCTCCAAGCTCTTGAACGATATTGCTTCCCTGTTTTTTTGTCACAACCGTCAGTTTCTGGTAAAAAGTATCTTTACCAAGCGGGATTATAAGTCGTCCCCCCTCCTTTAGCTGATCAAGAAGCGGCGGAGGGATACGGCTTGCTGCAGCGGTAACCATAATCACATCAAAGGGCGCATGTTCATCCCATCCAAAGTAACCGTCTCCACACTTCACATGGATATTTTTGTATCCTAATCGTTTTAATCTCTCTTTGGCCTGTTCACAAAGCACCCTGTTCATTTCTATTGTATAGACCTCTTTTGTAGTCTCACCCAGTATTGCAGCCTGATAACCAGAACCTGTTCCAATTTCAAGCACAGTTTCATCTCCCTTAAGATTGGCCGCCTCTGTCATAACAGCAACTATATAGGGTTGCGATATGGTCTGGCCTTCGCCTATGGGAAGCGGATGGTCATTATATGCCTTATCACTGTGAGATTCAAAAACAAAGAGATGTCTTTGCACCTTAAGCATCGCATCAAGTACCCTTTTGTCTTTTATCCCCCTTCCCTTTATGTCTTTCTCGACCATCTCCAGCCTTTTCTTTTCAAAATTATCCGCAGAACATGCCGAAAATAAAATCAGACATAAAAGACAACTTATCGCAGATGCAATTAAAATTTTCATAATCATAATTTATAACATTTTAGCAACGGTCCCGATCGTTGTCAAACTTGCCACTTCTGTCTTGACAATTTAAAAATGTTTGTGTTATATGCATCGTAAGATTTCAAAAAATGCTTCACAATAAATCAGGAGGAGGTAGAGTTATGAAAAAGGTTTTATTAATTGTTTTTGCACTATTAATTACTGTTGCATTTGTTTCCACATCTTTTGCACAGATTAAGGGCGCAAAGGAAGAGGCAGCACCATCAAGGACAACACCGGCAAAACCGGCACCTGAAGGTACCCCGACTATAAAGGGCGCAAAGGAAGAGGCAGCACCGGCAAGGACAACACCTGCAAAACCGGCACCAGCAGGTACCCCGACTATAAAGGGCGCAAAGGAAGAGGCAGCACCGGCAACACCGGCACCTGCAACACCTGATAAACCAAAAAAGGCAACAGTCAAAAAACCCAAGAAACCCGCACCTAAGCCAGAAGGTATAAAGGGCGCAAAGGAAGAGGCAGCACCGGCAAGGACAACGCCTGCAAAACCGGCACCTGAAGGTACCCCAACTATAAAGGGCGCAAAGGAAGAGGCAGCACCGGCAAGGACAACGCCTGCAAAACCGGCACCTGAAGGTACCCCAACGATAAAGGGTGGAAAGCAAGAGGCAGCACCTGCTAAATAGCTACGTTTGTATAAAATAAAAAAGGGGGAGGCGACTCCCCCTTTTTTTGTCCCTTTTTTCATGGTTTATAGTTCATGGCGGATATCGGACATCAAACTTCGAATATCGGCTGAAGAGGTTTGAGGTTGGAGGCGAAAAGACTTCTGCCTTTTTCTCCCTTGAACCCTCGACCCTTTGAACCCTTTACTTTTGCAATCAGCCATATTAGCTCATAGCTCATAGTTGATAGCTCATAGGAACTTCAAAAATGTTTTTTTTGTTTCCGCTCTTTTGCCATCAGCCATATTAGCTCATAGCTCATAGTTGATAGCTCATAGGAACTTCAAAAATGTTTTTTTGTTTCCGCTCTTTTGCCATCAGCCATATTAGCTCATAGCTCATAGTTGATAGCTCATAGGAACTTCAAAAATGTTTTTTT